>OMCE01000309.1_pt1 | contig 25997 bp, 20 predicted proteins | sample 1644981 | NCBI WGS metagenome assembly OMCE01 (sample SAMEA103958151, study PRJEB25191) | human gut metagenome | reverse complement strand
CATACTCGAATAGTCCCCGAGTATATTTTTCGATATCCACCCCTACATATCGAGTGTAGGTGTATTTAATGATACATAAAGACATTTTATTTGCCATTTTATTTTGTTCCTTGTTTCTCCTCTTCTTATGAAAGTTGTAACAATATGTTTGAAGACAAACTTATTATTCTCAGCTCTTTTCTAATACTTTATTTTTTTATAATTTTAGCTCTGATAAGCTCTTGCTTGAGATTCTCATTATTATTAATCTCATTAGGATACATTTTGCAGAATTTTTTCCATTCCTTTTTACACTCTTTCTTGTCTTCTATTATAGATAGACTTTTTATATAGGTGGTATAACTCTTAGGAGTTAATGGAAGAACATGCCAATATGTCCAAATTGTAAGACTACTTTTTTGTAAATCTGCACTAATCAACATTAGTTTACAGCCGAGTTCTTCTGTTTCCTTTAGTTCCTGTGCAGGTAAAGAAGTGATTTTGGCCCTATCTATAAGGGCAAATAATTTATTGTAAAAATACCATTCATCTTTCTTGAGATTTTTATCTTTGGCATATTGGGCATTTCTTAAACAAATTTTTTTATAAGTATCTTTATTATTTATACTGTTCATGTATGGCTCTAATACTTTCACCAAATCATCTTCATCTCTATCTTTTTTCTTAGCTATTCTTCGATATATTGATTCACAAAATTGGACTTTTATATACTCATTGGTTGTTACTATTGTTTTGATTTCTTCATTATTCATAAGACCTTTTAAGACCCGGGCATCTGAAATGTCTTTAAGTATCTTGAAACTTATATTTAGACAAGTTTCATAGTCCTCTTTTCCAAAAGCCTCTTTTGAAAGAACGAAGTCGGATTCTAGCTCTTTAAATATCTTGCCTTTTCTTACAATATTAGAGTCTTTAATTTCTTGTTCCAATTTTTCGATTGAAAAGTCAAATGTATTCCATAGAGAATAAAATAATACTTTTCTTTCTTGATCACTTAAATAGTATGGTTTCTTTTTACTGAGAGGTAAACATTCAGATGTCATTAGGCGCTTGATAAACAACATTTTTGACATTCCATTTAGTTTTGCATTCTGTGCTATATTTAAAGTTAATGTTTGTTTGTGTACTTGTCTCCAGGGTGCATATGGATCTGCGTAGTTCTCATCAGGAGATGCAAAATCAACATATTTGTTCTGCGTTTTAGAGTATCCTCTAATCTTTGCAGTTCTTGGTGTCTGATAGATTTTATGATTACAGTTGCTTTGTATCTTTAATTTTAATTTGGTTCCATCAGAACAAATTGCATATCCTGTGTAAGTTAATGCACCACCTTTACAACCTAAATTATATCTAATAAGGTCAGGTGCGTATGCGTCATTATTCTCTCCTCTGAAGCTACTGGCAACTTGCATACCTTCATTAAATGAAAAGATAATGTTTATTTTGGAAACTGTAAAGTCTAATTTCATATACGGAAGTGAAAGGCAGCTTTCAAATGGATCAGTATAGTCGCCACCTTGTAGACGTGCATTTGGTATGTCATAGCGAGCTCCCGTATAAGTATAAGAATTGTTAACCTTCTTCCAGATACGTCTTTTCCCGGATTCGCCAAATTGACTATGATATCGAGCATATTCATACGTCATTTTTTTGACTTCAGGAATCCATTGGTTAGCTTCTGTAATAAGCGTATCTTCTAATGCTTGTGCTTTTGTTATATATGAACAGCACAAGCCTAATGCTACCAATAAAAACTTAATATTTGCTCTATAAAAACAAAGAGTTGTTGTCATATTCTTAAATATCATAAGTGTTTTGTTAATATACGTAATCTTATTCTTGCTTTTTGGTTATACCTTTATAATATAGTAATATGAAGGGAAAATTTCTAAAAAGTGCTGGTATTTCAAAAAACACCAGCACTTTCATTCTGTTCTTTGATATTACACTTTCTTGATGTCCCAATAGCTAGGGTGGGAAGCATCACGAGATTCCTCGCCAAATTTTGCTTCACAAGCTTCAGCGATGTAGTTTGCCTCACAACTAGCGAGAGAGGTGGTTACCTCAATGACTGTGCCTTTCTTCATTCCGGCGCGGTCATCCTTTAATGTACATATAAATTTGTTCATAACATATTGTTCTAAAGTTTTACCTACGTTCTTTACAGTATTTAAAAGATTAAACATATTAAGACGAATGCAACAAGGATGATCCAAAAGAATTTACAGAAGCATCCGATGCACCCTGTGATGCCTTCACCTAGGAAAGAGGCGATAAATCCCAAGGCTTGCACACCCCAGCCAATTAAGCCAAGGATGACAAAAGTAATAACCAATATGCCTATGATTCCCAGTATAGCCATCATGTCTTTTATGCAGTTATATCGTTATTTCTTGGTTACGGTTCCGCTATGCGAGCGAACATAAGTACCCATGGAGGTACTCATGATGATGTCGCTCCCCTTGGTGATGATGTCGAAAATCTCGGCGCCATTGCATCCACAGCAGAAACTCCAACTATTGCTACCCATCGTGGCTCTTTGAAGCTCGGTAGGCTTGTCTGGATTAATGCGGTAAATAAAATTACCTTCTTTTACAGTTGTTGCCATAATATAGTGTATTTAAAATCTAAGTTCTGAGGTCACTTTTGCCTTTCGGATTCTTTCAAGAGTGGTGTAGGTCTGGCCTTGTGTGAAGGCTATACGTCTTCCTGTCTTTCCGAAAGAATCATTTTGAATGGCAGGTGAGAATTCTTCTATTTTCTTGAGCTTGAAGAATGTTCGTTTCTCCGGTTTGTATAGAGGTTCCTTTTTAGCAAAGTACTCTTCTGGAACATATTCTTTTAACTCTCTGATATCTACATTTTCTTGCTTTTTTTCAATTTCAAAGAGATATTGGATTCTTTGTGCGTAATAGAATGCTAAGTATTTGGCATTCTTGAAGCTTCTGCCGCCTTGACATGCATAGAAATTATATTCCAAAGCAATAGGCTCACCCCATCTTCCGCCTACTATGATGACGCGGTTTTCGTGATCATCATATAAACCTAATGAGGTAATAAGAAGCTCAAACTGTTCTATGAGATAGCTGAGGACCGGATTTGGAACATCTTGCTGATAATCATTGAGGATATTCATCAGGGTGGTCCAATTCGTCCAAATTATCTCTTGGGGAAGAATTTCTGGTCGTTTGTCGTGTGTAGTGATATAGATGAGTTTATTGTGTTCATCTCTGTCTTCGACAATCAACTTCTTGTGATTTTCTAGTTGGGTTAGATTGATGACATCAGACAGATTGCTTTCAATATAAATGTTGAAAGCATAATTGCAAGAGATTAAACCATCTGGTATACTATGGATGTCTGTGTCGTCAATATGACTTTGGGTTTCAATCTTTAATGTTTTTTCTGGTAGTCCATTTCCTTCGTCAATTCGCTGAAGAATTTCATCTAACAAACTGCCTCCCCCACAATCTGTTTCTAAGATTTTGAGGAGTGCCGATGTAACTTGATTCTCTTTCTGAGAATAAGCTCCAAAGACTGATTGTTCTGTAATATTCTTACTCATTTACTTTTTAGATTATGATTTTTAAAATGTTTGTCGTCATTTCTAACGGCATTGCAAATATAGTCATTTTTGTGGAGAATTTCAAGCGGAAACGAAAGTTTTAGTATTCTTTAAACTTTGACGATTGGTTCATTTTGGTTCATTTTGGTTCATTTTGGTTCAAACTCATTTTTCCCGAGCTTACACCTTTTATATATAGGAACTTGTTGCTGCAAATCCACTCTCTTTTCTCTTGTGGAATGGGGAATCCTATCCCCTTAATGTCCATTTTCAAAACTGAAACTGTCCCCATGAGATATTGTTTTATTTGGTTTTTATGGAGTTTCAGAAAATGTAAATCCCCAATCTGTTGAACTTTACAGATTGGGGATTTCTCAAGTTTATACATTATTCTCCTAAGATAGGCGTGAATTTGGAATTTTTGGTAAAATTCAACAGAAAGTTAACAAAAAGTTTGGTAAAGTGAAAATAAAAGCATATTTTTGCAGATTAAATAAGTACATAACATTAAAAACAAGAAGATTATGGCAATAGAAATTAAAACAATACCTGTCCTTCATGGTGAGGCAGCAGCTCGTTTCGTTGAAGCGGCTGATGAGGCATTGGAAAAGCGAGGCTCCATTGACTTCTCCAAGCAAGTAGCCAAGGCACGTGCTATATTAAAACGTTCAAAACTGTACATTTAAAATGTTAGAGCAATGTAATTTTATGGAACTGACAAAGGAAGTCTTGCAGCAATGCAAAGGCTTCACTTGTAAGGATGAGGACATAACAGAGTTCTTCACCCAAGACTATGCTGATTATGCCTATCAGTTGCTCGGAAAATCATATTGTTTTGTTAAACCAGATACATCTGAAATAGTCTGCGCATTTACAGTCGCTAATTCGAGTGTAAAAGTAGATTCACTTCCTTCAAACCTTCGGAATAAGCTTAATAGAAAGATTCCGAATGCCAAGCGAAGACCGCAGTATCCACCAGTGTTGGTTGGACAGTTGGCAGTAAGCGATTTATTCAGTGGACATCATATGTGGGAGACGAATTGTTGGATTTCATCAAATCATGGTTTATAGACCCACTGAATAAGACTGGATGCCGGTATGTCATTGTTGATGCTGTCAACCATCCGAAAGTGTTTGAATATTATCAACGAAATGGTTTCAAATTTCTGTTTTCGTCAGATAAGGAGGAATGGACGTTCTTGCACAATAAAGGTCTAGAACCTACAACTCCTGTTGAGCCGATGAAAACACGGCTGATGTATTTTGATTTGATTTATCTCCGCACAAAATAACAAATAAAAGATAATAAGCCCCTCTGGCGCGCCGAAAGGCTGCATACTAGAGGGGCATTACTTATTTTAGGCAGTTTACTTTGTGCTTTAACACACATGCTAATATTAACTCAAACCAACAATCCAAACTTCTTATTGCCATAACCTTTCATATACTCATGCTTGAATATGTAAAGTAAGTCATCATTTAGACTGTTCTGATACACATTCTTACCATAATCAAAATCTACTAGTACCTAACAACCACCTAGTCCATTGAATACCTCATTGCTTCTTTCTTCTATTGTCTGATATTTCATAACCATAATATTTAAATGACACTACAAAATTAACACTATTTTACGATACTGAACAATTTATAAGAATAAAATATTCTTACATTAAATCAAATTAACATTTAAATTAAGATTAATTAACCCTGTAAAACTAAAATTCTGCTACTAAATTCATATATTTGTACTTGGTTTAATCAAAACAATTAAAATATGGCAAAATATACATTAGAGTTGACAATTAAGTATGCAACAGAGCTTACATTATCAGAATTAGATGAAGAGACAAAAGATAAATTGGAGTCATCAGAAGATTTCAATGATGAGGCTTATGATGTTTTTCATGATTCAGAATATGTAGCACAAGGAGTAGTGATGAATAATGATGCTCTCTATAATGCTGATACATTCTCACTTACAGTTAAAGATGAAGATGATAATGAAATCTGGTCTACAACTGATGTGTCTCAAATTAAAGAATATCCAGAATTGGATGAAAATGATGAAGAATTACCAATACAAAACTTCCATTACCATCCACTTCAAGAAGGTGACTATTTAGTAGAGAACAATATGATGAAATGGTGTACTATCACTTATTGGTTAGAGTTAAAAGATGGTGAAGAATTTGACCCATCCAAGTTAGGATTTTATCCTTCTTCACAATTCGACTACTATTTATGTGAAGATGATATACATTTGACAGAATTGGCTTATGACAATCATGTCATTGATGATAGAACATACGAATACAATGACAACTACAGTACAGATTACAAGATTATTCACTTTGATGGCGAATATTCTGATTCATATAGAGAAGATTAATAAACATCACTTACGTTCTGCTCAAGAACTAAGTTAACTTCAGTTGAACTGAAGCATGAAGTTCTAATACACATCGCATGGCTCTGTGCAAGAGACAAGCTAATGCACATAAAAAGAGGATGGCCAATTACTGACTATCCTCTTTTCTGTTTTTTATTCATGTTTTTCATTAACTTAGTTCTTGACCAGAACTTAAGTGATGGTCATTAACATGGTTGTCAATCTCTTCCCTTACTATAGTTCTCATGTCATTCTTCATCTCAGTTCCAAATTGACCTAAGTTACTTCTGAAATATAGTGTAATACCGAATACAGCAGAAGCGAAAGTAATACACAGCGTAACATACATCAGTACAGTGCTATGAACTAGGTGCAAAGTTAGGAATGAGATGAATGTTAGGACCACACATGATATCAGCATACCAATAGCAGAACCATAATGCATCCAATCTTTAATCTCTTGGCTCATTTAAGTTTGTATAGAATATTTTATTAAAAATCGATTGGTACAATCGATTTTTGGTGTCAAATTTAAAAATTTGGCTTAGAAATTGACTGGCTAGCCAGTCAATTTCTATATTTCAAACCAAATGTTGCTCATTTTTTCATATACATACTTTCTTACCTCATTTTTGTTAAGATATATAGAATTATTAACATCTCTAGCAGTACTGGTAACTAGCCTGTATTTTAGTTCAAGCTCATATCCTGCAAATTTACACCTTTTATATATATAGGGGAATGCTTGCCGCAAATCCCCTCCCTTTTTCTTATGGAATGTAGAAGCCTACCCCTTTAATGTCCGTTTTCAAAACTGATACTGTCCCCATGAGATAGGGATATCATCCTTTAAAATCAGTTAAAATGCTGCCCCTCAAAAAGTAGACACAGAAAGGTGGAAAACTGATGGAAAATGATTACCTTTGCAAGCAGATAGAGTTGTGTGCCCTGTAGAGAGGGCGTAGCCCGAACGTAAGGGCACACAACTTGCCGAAGCACGGTTATCTTATCGTCAAGTATTCACCAGAAAGGAAACTTTTTATGGCAAAGCATTTAAATCCATTGGAAAAGGAGTTCTTGATTCGTAAGTTCAAGGGAAACTCCAAAGTTAAGCTCGGTGATTTCTGCAGGGCAAACAATGTCTCGGAAACTTCTTTTAAGAAGTGGCTGAAGCAATATGAAGAAGCAGGCATAGAGGGGTTGGCTCGTGCTGATGCTGAGATTGGGAACATACTTCCTGAGGGCATTGACAAAACCAAGGAGGGGTATAAGCGAGAAATCCTACGCTTGCGTATTGAGAATGAACGGCTCAAAAAAAAATATCTGGTGAGGCAGAACGAGGATGGGCAAACGGAGTATGTTCGTTTAAAAATGAAGAGTTCAAAATAGTGGACATGCTATCGCACGAGTATCCTGTCAAGGATATCTGCAAGATGATGGGAGTAAGTCGGTCGGGGTATTACAAGTGGCTTAGAAGAGAGCCTTCATCCCGTGAGATCAATCGTGAGTTCATGGTGGGTGTGGTTGAGGACATACACTCGGAACACCCTACACATGGCTACAGGTGGGTGGCGGCGTACATAAGAATCAATTTACAGTTGAGTATCAGCGACAATTTCTCTTATAAATGCTTCCAATATCTTGGTATTCAGTCACAAACGAGACACAAGATACATTACAAACCACGTAAGGTAAAGGATAAGTACCCCAACCTCATTTATTCCACGTGGGACACGGTAGACAGACCTCGACAAGTTATCGTCTCTGACATGACAGTCATCAAATACTCTTGGTTCTTCTTTGAGTTGACCATGTATTTCGATGTCTTTACGAAAGAAATCCTAACGTGGCATGTGGCTGAGAGACGTGGACATAGAGACCAGTACATTGATGGGCTAAATGATGTCATCAACCTGTTGAAGGGCACAGATGAGCCAACTGTTCTTCATACGGACCAAGGTAGCGTGTATGCTTCACTCGCCTATAATGAGCTGATAAAGGACACGTTGATTGTGAGGTCTATGTCCAGGGCAGGAAAGCCTACAGACAACCCTGTGAACGAATCCCTCAACGGATGGATAAAAGAGGAATTGTTCATAGACTTCAAGATTGAGACATGTAATTCAAGAGAGGAGTTCGAGGAGGCCTTGGACGCATACGTGGATTATTACAATGAGAAAAGACCATGTTATGCTATCGGCTATGATACGCCAAATAATTACAGGAAGAGGTTTTATAAAGGGGAGCTTCCAAGAAAGGACACTTTTGGGAAGCGAGAGGCTAATGCAACACCGAAGTTCGTCACAGAACGGAAGAAAATGGCTGGAAATGAGAAAAATAAAGAATAATGTTCACTTTTATAAAGAAAAACTTGCAAATATGGATGAGATTGTCTACTTTTGCAAATGAAAAGGAACGAAATTTGATAGATATGTGTACTTTTAAAAATATAAATAATTAATAATCATTTTTTGTGTCCACTTTGGGGAACTGCTACAAATGGAATTGTAAACATACATAGAAAGCCAAAAGATTTTGAGAATATCGGGGATTTTGACCAAAAAGATTTTGAGAATATCGGGGATTTGGGTCAAAAAGATTTTGAGGAAACATTTTTTTTGCGTATATTTGCACCCAAATTAAGACATTAACAAGAAAAGATTATGAGGATATTCAAAAGAAAACTATATGATAAGTTGCTCGATTGGAAGACCAATCGAAAAGGCAAAACTGCTGTCATGATAGAAGGTGCTAGACGTGTCGGCAAATCGACTCTTGCCAAGCAATTTGCCGAGAACGAATACGAATCGTATGTTCTCATAGACTTCTCCATCGCCTCAAAAGATATCATAAAACTCTTTGATTACATCAATGACCTAGAATATTTCTTCATGCAGTTGCAGTTCAGATTGGGCGTATCTCTCATTGAGCACAAATCACTAATCATCTTTGATGAAGTTCAGAAATGCCCCAAAGCTCGCCAGGCCATCAAACATTTAGTGGCAGATGGACGATATGACTACATCGAAACTGGCTCTTTGATATCCATCCACAAGAACGTGAAGGATATCGTGATTCCGAGCGAAGAAGAAAAGATGATTCTGAATCCGATGGATTATGAAGAATTCAAATGGGCACAAGACGATACCGTCTCCTATCCACAACTCAAAATACTCTTCGATAAGAAAATCGCGATAGGAGATGCCGTAACTCGCAAACTGATGCGAGATTTCCGTATCTATATGGTAGTAGGAGGAATGCCACAAGCTGTAAGCGAATATATAGATAGCCACAACCTCCAAGAAGTGGATAGAGTGAAAAGATCCATCATTCAACTATACGAAGATGATTTCTATAAGATTGACCCATCTGGAAGAATTTCCTCGCTTTTTGATGCCATCCCAGCTCAGCTCAACAGCAATGCCTCTCGCTATCAAACAGCAAGTGTCATAGGCGACAATGCAGGCACAGAAAAGGTGCTCCAGCTGATCTCTGAGCTTAGAGAATCTCGCACCATCAACATGGCTTACCACGCCAATGACCCAGGAGTCGGCATGTCACTATCCATGGATGTGTCTAAATACAAGATGTACGTAGCCGACACGGGCCTCTTCATCACCTTGGCATTCAAGGACAAAGATTTCACAGAGAACATTATCTATCAAAAGTTGATGAGTGACAAGCTGGATGCCAATCTTGGCTATGTATATGAGAACATGGTGGCGCAAATGCTAACAGCAGCTGGCAACAGGCTCTTCTATTATACTTTCCCTACAGAGACTGGCAAACACAACTATGAGATTGACTTCCTCCTCTCTCGTGGCAACAAGATTTGCCCGATAGAGGTAAAATCGTCTGGTTACAAGCGTCATGCCTCGCTAGATGCCTTCTGCCAAAAATTCTCCAACAGAGTGCTCCAGCGATACTTGATTTATACCAAGGATTTGCAGAAGGATGAGCAGACACTCTTCCTTCCGGTATATCTCACGCAGTTCTTGTAAAACAAGCACGAAATATCGGATGAAGCGAGAGATGGTTCATCAAATGAGTAGTGACATCCTGGTACTGATTGAAGCTTCATGCCATCAACATACCTGTTATCATTATGTCCTCACATATTCAGATGGATTAAATGATAAAAGCCGCTAGGATATTCTCACGCGATATCCTAGCGTTTTTTTCTTTACCTACAGGAAAGATTTTGGTAAAACGACATATTTTCGCTAAAAAGATTTTGGTAAAACGACATAAATTACGAAAATAAATTTTAGTAAAACGACATATTTTCGCAAAAAAGATTTTGGTAAAACATATTTTTCATGTAACTTATGCCCATAAAACATTGAAAATATGGAGAATATGGTATTCAAGAGAAAAATTATATAGCCAATCAATAGAGGTCAAGTCGTCTGGATACAAAACGCATGCCTCGCTTGATGCTTTCTGTCAAAAATTCTCCGACAGGATAGTAAATCCGTACTTGGTTTACACCAAAGATCTGCAGAAAGATGGGCAAACACTCCTGATTCCGATTTACATGACCCCATTCTTATAAAGCAAGAATGCGCTGGGAGCGCAGGTTTGTTACCTGCCCTCCCAGCGACAACCTTGCAAAACACAATGTCTTTTTTTATTGTACCTTTGCACCGCAGTTGGGCGATAAAAACATCATCTCGTCAGCGAGAACTTGATGCTCAAGCCGAAATCCTGTGTGGTGGTAGGATAACTGCTGCTCGACAGGAGCGGTGTGTTGGTCTGACGATCGTAATAGAAACTCATGGTAAGGAGCTTGCTGAACGTATAATCGGCAGAGAAGCTCAACTTCAAGGCATTATTTCCACTGCTGGCACTACTTGTCATGGTGGCAATATCACGAACAATAGCAGCCTGCTTGCGGAAACTGAAGTCAAGACGAAGGTTGAGATCATGATTGGCTCCACGCATCTGCTGACTGTTAGCAGTTGCATTTCTGTTGTCCTTCCTGTTGCCAGCCCCCATCTTGGCTTTCAGCTTGCGGGCACCACCCTCAAACAAACTGAAGTTGTTGATGCGATAACCCATACCGATGACCCAGTCTTTACTGAGTGCCTCATTGAGCTGCACACTCGTCATACTGAGATTCAGCACACGCGTCTGGCGATACTCACCCTTGAGAGTCATGTTATTATTAAATGTAACGTCCATACCCAGCAATGGAGAGAAAGCCTCATTGATGCTCACCTGCGAAATGTTAAACATACTGCTAGGCGAAGGATTCTCCGTAGAAGCATCATTGATGAAGCCCAGACCGTTCATATACTCCTGATAGGTGCTGTAACTGTTATAACTGCCTACTGCAAAGATGCTCTTATAAGAATGGTTGATGTTAACACTCTTAAAGTGATCACGGAACCAAGGCAACTTACCCAAACCGCTATAACGAACCGTCCAGTTAGGCAACAGTCTGCTCAAAGCAGGGAACAGCGAGAGAGAATTGCCACCCATCGAAGTATAAGCATTGAGGAAAGCCGGAATCATCACGTCACCACTATACTGATTAACAGGAGTACGGGATGCGTCAAACTTACCTCCACTCAATGCAGAACCCGCCGGATAAACAGTTCCTGCATATTGAGCTTCTACCCTATCACGATAACCCGCCAGGGAATTGACAAACTTCTCGAAAGTCTTGCTTCGATAACCGCTATTGGCATCACCCATTCCCTCAAAGGCAGTACTCAGCGAGATGGTACTCATCTGGAAAGAACCACTCTGCGTAGTAGGAGTTCCCTCATACATATACTGAATACTCTTCTGGGTAGTCTGGGTGCGGACAGCAGAAAGATCTATCTTCAAGTCCTTCACCGGCTCCAGCGTCATACGCAACTGCAAGTTGTCCGTCTTACTCGTAGTGGCAGGCGTTGCAACAGAGTCATTGCGGAGCAGCCAGTCATTCTCCCTAGCCTTACCGATATAGTCATCATCCACCAAGCCAAAGGCAAAATCGAGACCAGGCGCCATAGAACCCACTTTTTTCTGTCCGAAGGCATCACCGACACTTGGGGTGAAGCCTGGCAGCGTGAGCTGATAGCTGCTGCGATAATTGAAGCTGACATTACGGACCATCATCGCCAACCGAGCCACCGTCTGCCAGGTCTTATACCAACTCTTTTCTTCCAGCGGTTCCTTAGCCAGTACCGAGATCTTGATTTTCTGGGCACTATCCACCTTGGAGATGAGTTTAATCTGATTATTGTCCACCTTTTTATATTTAATAGGGAACAACTTGCCATCAGCAGTCTTGGCAGACACGATAAGACGCTTGCTATTCTTGCCATGACGGATGTTGAAAGAGGTATCAGGCAAGAGCGTGATTTCCTTCTCGAATGCCTTCCTGTTCTTAGGCAATGCCTTCTTAGGATCGGCAGCCAGTTCTCTGGCATCTTTCTTTTTCTTCTCCTTCTCCTGCTTCTTGCGCTCATACTGGCTTCTGGACATCGTGCGATTGAACTTTTCATTTACCTTCTTGAGGAAAGGCACATGATTGTAGAGCTTGACCAGATTGAACGAACCGTTGAGGGTCAACTCGCGATGCGTATTAACGGTATTGCCATAGGAGTTGCCATTCTCATCTTCCATACCCCGCTCCCAAGAATAGTTGGAACTATAAGAAGCATCGGTGTTCACCCAGTCGAAAACAGGCAACAGGTTGAGCGGCGCCTTATAGGAAGCCGTAAAACTCTGACTATAATCGAGCGGTGTACCCCAGGTTCTGACACTATTGAGCACGGCACTTCTATATACAGAATCCTTCCAGGCATGATACTGATCAGCATAAAGATCCGTATCCACATCAGGATATGGCACATCTACCTGTGCATGGGTTGCGCTCTGGAAGTTCATGTGAAGATTCCTGGTCAAGTCCCAACGCAGAGCAAATTCACGGTTCCAAAGGAACTGATCGCTGAAAGTGATAGGCAACTGCGACTTGGTAAGACTTTCCATATCACGCTCCTGCAATTCATAGGTTTCATGAGTCATCTCGGTATTGAAAGCGAGATTTTGCGGCAACCAGTTCAGTCCGAAACGCTTCAGGATGTCGAGCCACTTACTCTTGTTCTTGATTTTCTTGAAAGGTTCCCACGACTTATATACCGGAGTCCATGAATAATCCAATGCACCCCGCCAATTGTCTCTCTGCTCACGAACCGTAGTTTCACCGGTAGTATGCTGATGAGCATGACTATAGGTAAAGGAGAAGTTGGCTGGGTCGTAAGGCATCGGATGGCGCTTGGTGGCAATACCCACACGGGCATTAGATACCGAGAAGTTGGTTTGTGTAACCTTGGTCACGGCAATATTCTCGATAGAATCGCGCTCCGCCTTCGAGCCTGCAGCATCGAGAGCATCCTTCAGTTCCATATCCGTATCCATCGGATTATACTTTGGCGAAGTCTTCTCCTTGGTGACACTATAATATAAAGGTATGCTCACCTTCGCCTTGTCCGGGAAGAACTTACCCATTTCCAGCGAGGTGGTCACACTATAGGTACCATAGTTGTCGGTACTGCGGCTAGCCACGCCGTCTTCCAGACCTCCAAATCCTTCGCTGACATATCTTCCCGTAGCATTGACACTACCGAAATCAGACAGCTGCACATTGAGATTGGCATTGGCAGCCCATCCACCCTTGTTGTTATGTTCCTTCAGGCGGAGTTCATTTACCCAGACTTCACCACTCTTGATATCGCCCGAGTGATTGCGCACACCAATCATCATGGTCTTCACCTCGCCAAGGCTAGGATTACCCACAATGGTCAACTTATTGTTAGGGTGCTCGCTATCGTATGCCGAGTAAGGTGCCATATAAGAAGCCATGCCTTGAGCCTTAGCCTTATTACGCTCCTTCTTGAGATTGGTAAAGATGCTGAGAGCCACATCCAGCATATTCTCCTCAGGCCAGACCAACCTGCGGTCGGCAGGCACATTACGGTTGTAATTGCTGCGTGGAGCCGTAAGGGTGAGCGGAATCTCATATTCATAATAGTTATTCTTATAGTCACTACCCAGACGGATGAAGACAGCCAGCTCCCTATCCTTCAGATTTGTGGTATTCTGCTCCAAGGCATTGGCATGGGTAAACATCTGGATACGCTTATACTGCCGGAGGTCGAGAGTAGTATTCTTGTATACCGCCTTGGCTTCTCCACTGGTCAGATTCCTGACAACAAGACTCAAAGCCTGCTCGTTGGATTCTACCAGCTGTGGCTGACTAGGATCCTGCTCACGACTGATGCCTGGAGGCAAGACGTAATTGACCGGAGTCTTCTCGGCATTTTCCTCAAGATTCACGGCACTAGCCTCCAAGGTTCCACCAGAAGCTGCACTCAACTGCTGATCATAAGTACGCCATTCACCACGTACCAGGTCGAGCGTTCCAAAGCGCAGAACGATAGGCTTCTTGAAACCAGTAAGGAACATACGCATGAAACGGATGCTGGAGAAATCATTGATATTACCCTGCCGGCTCTCGAACTCATCTACAGGAATACGGAACTGATACCAGGTAACAGACGACTTGGTATTGTCTCGCCATGTCTGTGAATATTCTCGCTTGTCCACAATATGGTTGGTACCCACAACCAAATCTTCCGGACGAATACTTACCCTATACTGGAAGTACTTCTCATATTCATTCAGCGTATAATCCTGATTGATATCTTCCACGTCAGGGGTAGACTTATAAGATGTATCATAACTCTCAGAACGGCTATCACTGTCAGGCGAGTTGCCCTGAGGGTTGTTGATATACTTATAACGCTGCAAGATAGGAGCACGCATCTCATCCCAGTCACTGCCACGGAAATAGTGATAGTTATCACGTGCAGGGTCGGCAAAGATGCTGTCGAATACAGCCTGGTTCACCTTTCCCTGAATCTGGTCTAGGTAAGCACTCTTATAGAATTCCTGTTCCTCAGCATCGGTCAGACCGTTGAAACCCACATCCTGCAAGGCACGACTGCCACTGGTTGTTGCAAAGGCATAGGTTACCGTACTCTGAGTAGGAATCTTACCCCACTGAGTATAAGTAAAGCTCTTGCTGCCATCTACAGGCATTCCGCTCTCATAGAACTTCTTACCATCCCGCAAGATATCTTCGCTAACCTCGCCCAGATTGATATAGAAATCTCCACCATATTCATTGGCATCCGGCTGTTCACGGGTATAGAGGAACGGATCCAGCAACCAGAACTCGATGTATTCAATGTTGGCTTGCTCGAAATCATTGGTATCGAGCTTACGCATCATACCACCCCAGTTGAGCTGTGGATTCTTCAATTTACCATCTGCTTGCAGGTCTTCCACATTAAAGTTATAAGGACCCGGCTCTGACGGATAGTAAGCCAGGTTGAGCACACTCAGGGTATTGGTAGCACCCTGATAACTGTTCTGCTGGCGCAATGGGAACAGCTCCTTCACATATACTTCGCGAACATAGTGATTACTGAGCTGCTTGAGGTCGCTCTTGATATGTCCAGGCGTCAAGGAACTGCCTCGACGGGTAAAGAGAGGGTCGATGCAATACCAAGCCAGACGGGAACGGTGGAAACCGCTCGTCAGTCCTGTCTTATCATTATAATCTTCCTTGAAATTGAGCGATGGCACGCTGGAGATAAACCAGGAAGTAGGTGTCATCACATCAATGCCGTTCTTGGTGTTTTCGAAGTCATCAATATAGGAAGCATTGTCCTGCGTACCACCAGCCTCCCCAGCCAACAACTGTGCAAACTCACTGGTAAAAGAGATTTGCGATGGTTGGGTAAGATGCAGGAAAGGAATCTTGTCAAGTACATTGGTAAGCCACTGGCTCTCCTTCTTCCAATTGAGATTAACACCCCAGAGAGTATTCTTCAATGGCTCAGAACCCATGGAAACCTTCGTGGTAAGGGCCTGTTCGGAAAGATGCTGCAGGGTACCACTCATCTGGAAGTTCTTGGAGAAATCATACTCCCAGTTCACACCAAACATGGTCTTGCGTGTCTGACCATAATCCGTATTACTTTCCAGGGAAACATTGACCGAAGTACCCGCATCGATGATGCTCTGGTTGAGGATGGTAACCTCACCCGCATTGTAATCTACCGAATAGTCAGTACCCTCTGTCAAGGTAACACCACCTGCGGTTACTACGACCGACCCCTGCGGAACGTTATAGGCATCCAGGGAAATGACATTAGCTGATGAACCTTTGAACTGACCCACCATCTGATACTTATTCTTTTCTGCAATCTGCCTGGCAACGGTCTTGGTACTGTCATACAGTTCGGTAAAGGCATATTTCTCAGCCGCATCCGCAGCCACTCCGTTCTTGACCAGATAATCACGCATATAACTTCCGAAAGGTTCTACTTTCGGAATAAACACGCGACCATTAGAAACGGTATAGCCTTCTACATAATCGTAGTATCCATTGCTATGTGCCTTGTTGTTGTTATCAAGTCTGTCGGCACCCAACACACGAATGATAGGCGTATTCTTGACTCTCTGTTCCGGAATATAAGACAGATAAACGCCCGTCGTATCGCTCTGGTATTTCACGTCAAGACGGAATTTCTCCTTCTCGATATTAGAGGCAAGATAATACACGTTCTTCATCATCAGGTCCCAGTTGCCCTGCTGAGGATTACAACTGGTATTCTTGAGCGACTTGACGAAAAGAGCCTGTTTGGTATCGGTGATATCAGAAGCAAACTCACCCACCTGATAAGTTACGCCACCCGATGTATATTCATAAGCCACAGCCAATACCTGGTCGGTCTGAATACCCGTCTTCAAGGAAACATAACCCAAGGCAGTATTGACGGTATACTCAGAAGAACTCAAAAGACGGGCACTCTCCAGTTTCTCAAAGTCTGCACCACCTACCAGACCAGCCCCCTCCAGAGTAGCAGCAGCCTGGTCGATATCCCTGGCAGCCACATACTGGGTAGTCATAGCCTGATACTCGGTATTGGCACGGTTGGAAGGCACCTGTCCGGTTGCCGTCCACATCGGGTTACTGATTTTAGAAGCTTCGCCAAGATCGGTCAGTGCCACGATATTTCGGGTATTGGCAGTAGTTCCCGACTTATTGGTTACCCAAATCTCCACACGGTTAATCGTAATGCCGGTAATGAGATTAGGCAACTTCTGCATCCATTCGTCATAATGATTCCTGAAATATCGGGAAAGGAAGAAGTGACGATTCTCCTCATAATCGGCAACATTGATTTCAAATGGAGTCAACTGTACGCCGCCCCTGCTGGAAACACTCTTGGATGCACTCTTCTTCTGCGAAGCCACCATCTGCAATTTCAACTTTCCAAACTGCATATCGGTTCTGACACCGAAAAGGCTGCTGGCTCCCTTGATAAGCGAAGAATTGCTGGGGAAAGACACATTGCCCGCCTCAACCAGCTTGATAATCTCATCTTCCTTGCCATCATACTTCAGCTTCATGTTCTGGGCATCGTAGTCGAAGGTGGCATCGGTGTTGTAATTCAGGTTGAGGTTCATCTTATCGCCCACCTTTCCATTCACGTTGAGATTAATCTTCTCATCGAAGTTCATCATCGTGGTTTTCCGGTTGCGGATAGGCAAAGATGGATTATCGATACTCTTCTTGTTCATACCCAGTTTCAGCTCGGCAGAACCCTGTGTCCTGACACGGATACCGCCAGGACCGAATATCTTCTCGGCTGGTCCCAGGTCGAAATGCATATCAGAAAAGTCGAACTTCTCCTTACCCTTCGCCTGATAAATCTCATCGTTCTTCTTACGGAAGAAAGCACTTCTTTCATTCATCTCAGTCCAGGAGTTATACTCTTCTGGAGTGAGCATGATAGGGGCCGAGAGCCAGGTATTGCCCATACGATTGCCGATAACGAAACGGTTGAGCGTATCGTTATAGACCACATCATATTTCATGTTGTCCGGGCGCTGCAAGTCGAGCGGACTCTGATAGAGGTCGCTGAGTGAATAAGGCTGGGTAAGCTGAATCTTCCAGCGGGTATTCAGCAAAGAATCAGGAATGGTATCATCCTCCACCTTGAAGGGTTGGGCAGAAACTGAAATCTTGCTGCTCTTTTCTTTATCCTGTGCCCCATTCTTTGCTTGCTTATCCTGCTGTTTCTGCTGGGTATTAACCGGATTCTGAGTTCTTTTACGGGTACGGTTATCCTGCAAATAAGGCATGACGAGAGCATAGCTGAAAGTAGAAACCATCAGCCAGAACAGCAACAAATATATTTTTCCCTGCCTCATTTACAGATGCTAAATTCTTTTTCCTGACATTTAATTTTCTCTCTTACCGCAACTACTTGATTTGCTTCAGAGCCAACTTCACAACCTGCTCAACCGGCAAATCTGGCTGAGCCTTCAAGATGTCGACAACCACCTTGGCAGAAGGAGCCGGAGAGAAACCTAGCATGGTAAGGGCACTCACAGCCTCATCCTTCACATCATTGTTCACCATCACAACATTGCCTCCGTTGGCAGGGAGCTCATCCGCGATGCCCAGACTCACAATCTTATCCCGCAAATCGAGAATGATACGCTGGGCTGTCTTGAGTCCGATTCCCTTTACACCCTTCAACATCTTGTCATTGCCCGATGAAATCACGTTGCACAGTTCGCTTGGCGACATCGACGAGAGAATCATTCTCGCCGTATTGCCTCCCACACCCGATACGGTGATGAGCTGGCGATAGAGTTCGCGCTCCTGCTTGGAGGCGAAACCGAAAAGGGTGAAAGAGTCATCTCTTCCACCTGCCACCAAAACCTCATGCACGTAGAGTTTTACTTCCTGCTTGCCCTGAATGGCAGTATAGGTATTGAGCGAAATATTGAGTCCGTAACCCACTCCGGCAGTCTCTACTACTGCCATTGCCGGGGTCAGTTCGGTCAGATCGCCATGAATATATTCTATCATTTTAATTTTCTCCTTACTATTTAAACACTTGGTTATACCTCTTTCATAAATTAATTATAATAATATGAACGCACAAAATAGGGATTTATTGTATCTGGCATTGGATTATATTGCCGACACCCCTATAAGAAAAAGCCTTTATCCCCTATGGAAATTGTTTTTAGAACTAGAAGAAATCTCCGTTCATAAGTTTTGAACCTACATTCAAAACTTATGAACGTACATTCAAAACTTTTGAACCTACATTCAAAACTTATGAACGAAGAATTCTATTAGGTACAGGAACAATTTCCTTTAAGAGTAGAAACAATTTCCCTTAAGAGTAGGAACTAATTTCATAAAGAATAGAAGCTAATTTCATCAGGAGCGAAAAGAAATCACTCATTATCCATCGACAAACAGAATAGGAAGAACTAAGGCATTCTCTTAAATCCCTGAAATCACGAAACTGTAAGGAATCTGTTCTAGAACCCTTACAATTCCCCCGTCATTCTACCTAGAAACTATGATTTTATTACCTTTTGCAAGTTTTATGAGTTAAAAATCTATTAAAACGTCACGTATTTCAAGAAAAAGCTATACTTTTGCAACCGGAAATAGATATCTAGAAGGAATTATTCAAAATAAACAACAATATAAAAGAAATAAATACATCAAATGAAAAAGTTTAGAGCAGCCGTAGTAGGTTACGGCAATATCGGTAAGTTTACAGTAGAAGCTCTCGAAGCCGCTCCAGATTTCGAGATTGCAGGTATCGTTCGTCGCCAGGGTGCTAAGGACAAACCAGCTGAGTTGGCTAACTATGAGGTAGTAGATGACATCACCAAGTTGAAGGATGTAGATGTTGCTATCCTCGCTACTCCTACCCGCTCTTGCCCTGAGTATGCAGAGAAGATCGTTGCACTCGGCATCAACACCGTAGATAGTTTCGATATCCACACCAGCATCCTCGACTACCGCACCAAGCAGATGGAGAACTGCAAGAAGGCTGGCAAGGTAAGCGTTATCTCTGCCGGCTGGGATCCAGGTTCTGACTCTATCGTACGTGTATTGATGGAAAGTCTGGCTCCAAAGGGATTGACTTATACCAACTTCGGTCCTGGTATGAGCATGGGACACTCTGTTTGCGTTCGTAGCAAGAAGGGTGTAAAGGAAGCGCTCTCTGTTACAATCCCATTGGGCGAGGGTATCCACCGCCGTATGGTATATGTAGAACTTGAGGAAGGCGCCAAGCTTGAGGATGTGACTGCAGAGATCAAGGCTGACCCTTACTTCGCTCACGATGAGACTCACGTATTCGCCGTAGCATCAGTAGATGATGTAAAGGATATGGGTCACGGTGTGAACCTCGTTCGCAAGGGTGTATCTGGCAAGACCCAGAACCAGCGCTTCGAGTTCAACATGAGCATCAACAACCCTGCCCTCACTGCTCAGGTATTGGTTAACGTGGCTCGCGCTTCATTCCGTCTCCAGCCAGGTTGCTACACCATGCCAGAGATTCCTGTCATCGATATGTTGCCAGGTACCCGTGAGGAAATCGTTGCAACACTCGTATAAAGACATAATAAAGGCTCGCAAGAAACAAAAACTTCTTGCGAGCCTTTTTAGTATCTTATGTCTTGAGCTCAAGACATAAGCTTGAATACGTTTTCACGCTTTACTTAACGTCAGTTGCACCCTGACCAGCAATCAATGGCCATCCTGGGTTCTGGTAAACAACAGATGTAGTAAGATCGGTCTGGTCACCCGCTGCAGTCTGACGGAATACGCTCTGTGCGATAGGAGACAGATAGTGAGCAGGAGTAAAGTGATAACCATCAAATACCTGGTTGTTAATCTTAGAAATCTGGTATGGACGGATGTAGTCACCACTAACGTTCTTATCACTGATATTACCCTTACCACCTTCAACATCAACCTTAGCGAGGTTGGTTTCACCATCGAGCCATGTGCCCTCGTAAACAGTACCCCAGTACTTCATACCTTCAATCTGGTAACCGTTTACCTGATCGCAAGCACGCCAGCGGATCAAGTCCTCCCAGCGGGAAGCCTCACCGATGAACTCGTCACGACGCTCACGACGGATGTTGTAAGTAGTAGCATCAACCAACTGACCATGAGAGTAAGCACCGAAGTCCCACTTAGCCTCCTCCTGCATGTTGGTAGCTGCGATAGTCTTGTTGTAATCAGGATCTACCTTGGCACGGGTGCGGAGAGCACGCCAGTACTTATCAGCGGTGGCGTCGATAGTATTGTTCTTCAACCAGGAAGCCTCCATGTAGTTGAGGAGAGCCTCTGTGCCACGGAATACAATGCTACCACTCTGACCATAGTCGTGGTTGAGCTGCTGCAGAACATCATAGTTCTTACCCTTCTTCACAGCATAACCGGTAACGATACGAGTCTCATTGTTACCCTTTACTGTCCAAGAGAGATCAACGGTATTAGCACCATCACTTGTATAGTTCTCTACAGAACCATCCATCTTGGTGAATATCTGGATACGAGAGTCACGATCCTGGAGAGTAGCCTTGATGCCCTGGTTCTCCCACTCAGGGTTGTAACCTGAACCTGCTGCATAGATAGGAAGGCCGTTGCGCATAAGGAATGAGTTAACCAATCCACGTGTCCAACCAGTACCACCACCATTACGCTGGAGCTGCATCTGGATGTTGTGAGTTACGTTAGCCTTGTCCTTATCGAAAGCACGGTACATCAAAACCTCGCTATAGCCACTCATATCCTTGTCACAGAACATGGTGTAGTAAGGATTGATACTTGCCAAACTAGCATTCTGTCCCTCTGGAGTATCCGTATTCTCTACAAGGTTATCAACGAGCTTATCACCCAATTCCTTAGAAGACTTCATTGCCTCATCGAGGAAGTGATTGATGGAAGAATCGATGTCAAAGCCCTGGATATCCTCAGCCTTGCCTGGCCAACCTGGACCACCTGGCACAAACGCTGTCCCCTTGTGATACTTCTCCCATGTAGCCTCGAAGAGAGCTGCACGAGAACGGAGCAGAAGGGCTGCATCGCGAGAGATGCGGTTCTTGCCACCAGGGGCAGACTCCATCAGCAGGCCGAGTGCCTTATCAAGGTCATCGAGAATCTGCTGAGCTACCTTATAACGTGGCTGGCGCTTTGAAGCCTCAACAAGAGTCTCCTTGTCATCAGGAAGAGCTGTGAGCACGATAGGGAAATCGCCAAGAGACTGCAACTTGTCCAAATAAAGGTAAGCACGGAGGAAGTATGCCTCACCAATGTAGTGGCGTACATGACTCTCATTACCGCCAATCTGCTTAGCCTCGAACTTTGGCACTACCTGGTCTAAGAAATAGTTCACCGAACGGATGTTGCCGAAATCCCAGGCACCACCACTCTGACCTACTTTCCAGTTTCCAGGAACCCAACGGTTAGAATAACCGGTTCCCGCCTGGTTATCTGTATCATTATCGTAAGCAAAGGTACTCATACCATAGCTACCAGGGCCAATACTTGTCAATACACCATAGAGATTCACGGTGTAGGCCGCCAGGTCGTCTGCGCTTGTGAAATAAGACGCAGGTGTCACGTTGCTTTCAGGCTCCTTGTCAAGATAGTCATCGCAACTTGTCAGACCGAGCGTCGCGCCCAATAAGAGCATTGAAATATATTTAATTTTCATAAATTGTTTCCTTTCTATAAATGATAAGTTAGAATGTTACACTAAGACCAAATGAGAATGTCTTTGACAATGGATATGTCTTACCAATCTCACCGCCATAACCTGCTCCAATCAGCTCTGGATCACCTGCCTCTGTGAAGTTAGTGATGGTGAAGAGGTTCTCTCCAGATACGAAGAAGCGAAGATTCTCAATATAAGCCTTGCTTGTGATTGACTTTGGCAAGGTATAACCGATGGTGAGGTTCTTCAAACGGCCATAAGCTGCATTCTGCAGATAGCGGGTCTGAGTCTTGATGTTGCGGCCACCACCCCAGTCTGCACGTGGGTAGTATGCACCCTTGTTGTCCTCACGCCAGTAATCCTCGTGGAACTTGAAACCGGTAGCCTGCCACTTACCCTGACCGATAGCACCCCAGAATACGGCACCACCTGCTGCGTAATCACGCTTGAGGGTTCCCTGGAAGAACACCTTGATATCAAAGCCCTTCCAAGCTGCATCGAGGTTCAAGCCGAAGTTATAGCGAGGAGTAGAGTTACCGATGATGCGTCTGTCACCTGGCTTATCAGCTGTATTCTCGCCAGTATTAACATAACCATCACCATCGAGGTCGGCATACATGATATCACCTGCAGTCCAGCCGCTTCCGAGTGCGCTCTGGTTAACCTTTGCGAGGTGTGCATCCATATCTTCCTGGCTCTGTGCGATACCGATTGTGGTATAACCCCAGATGTCACCGAGCTTAGCACCAGCATAGTATGAGCCGAGGTTCTTGGATGGATTAGGATACTTATCGATGACCACCTGGTTATCACTCAATACGAGAGATGCACCATAGCTTACCTCACCGATTACGTCACGCCAGCCAATCTGGAGATCCCAACCCTTAGATGTCATATCAAGGTTGTTCACCTTTGGAGGATTGGCACCGAGGATAACAGGCAACTCAGGAGCAGGACCTACCATGTCGAATGTCTTGCGCTGATAGTAGCCGAACGATCCCGTCAAGCGGTTATTGAAAGCACCCCAGTCGAGACCAACTTCCCATGTACGGCTCTTCTCCCATGTAAGAGTAGAAGACACGAGACCTGGCTGTGAAGCGGTATTTGGCTTAGCGCCATTGATCAACCAGTTGCCACCCTGAGAAGAGAAGCCGATGGTTGGATAGAAAGGATACCAGTTGTCTGTATTCTGGTTACCCAACTGACCCCAAGAAGCTCGGAGCTTCAATGTGTTTACGTAATCAGTCAATGGCTCCCAGAACTTCTCACGGGCAATGTTCCAACCTGCAGAGAATGATGGGAAGAAGTTCCAACGGTTCTCGCGGAGGAAACGTGAAGATCCATCATAACGGAGGTTAGCCTCGAAGAGGTAACGGCCTGCATAATCGTAGTTGATACGACCGAAGAAACCGGCTGTAGTCCATGAGTTATATGCACCACCTACACTTGGCTTGGTGGTTGTTGTATCGAGAGTAGGAAGACCAGACATGATACCGTTCTGACGCGCTGTGATATTGCGCTGACGGAACCACTCACTCTGGAAACCACCCATTACCTTCATATTGTGATCGCCAAACGAATGGCTGTACTCTGCAAAGAGGTTAGGGTTGAAATAGTTTGACTTAAATGAATACTCATACACGCTTGATGTGGCGTTGCTATCTACGTATGGATTATTATCGCAGTCGTAGCCGTATGTGGTCTGCCAGTCACGGTGATTGAACTGTGTAACAATACGATAGTTTAACTCAGCATTGAGAGTCAGGCCCTTTACAGGTGTTGCAACAAAAGAAAGCTGCTGTGCGAGACGGTCTGCCTGGTTCTTGGCACGGCCACCATTCTGAAGACGTCCGATATAAGACTCTGGCAACCAGTTACCATTAGGATCGGTAGTTGGCAAAATAGGCCAATAACGGCACATATTGTGGAAGAACACATCTGTACCATTGATCAAATCACCAGGAGAATCGAAGTCCTGACGTGAGAAACGGGTATTGTAGGTCATGCGCAACCATTTGGTTATCTGTGCATTGATCTTACCTGTCATAGTATAGCGCTGCATACTATCATCACCATGACGGAGGAGACCACCACGGTTGAGATAGTTGCCAGATACATAGTACTGCAAACGATCATCACCACCATTGATACTCAAGGTATGCTCCTGAGAGAAGCTGGTACCAAACTGCTCCTTGAGCCAGTCGGTATTACCAATAGGCAAGAGTGGCGTATTGTCCCAAACCTCCCAACGGTTGTTGCTGTTCTTGAACATCTTCTGCATGGTAGGATCGCTCTGAGCCTTCTTGATTTGCTCGAGTTTTTCATCTGTAAACCAGATACCTGCACCACTAGCAACAGAAGCATCATTCATGTACTTAGCCCATGTGTAAGAGTCCATCATCTCCGGCATGTTGAGTGGAGAATCAAAACGGAAAGAGTTGTTGTAGTTAATAGAAGCCTTACCCTTCTTACCACTCTTGGTAGTAATAAGGATTACACCACCGGCAGCACGTGAACCGTAGATTGAAGAAGCAGAAGCATCCTTCAATACAGAAATGTTCTCGATGTCCTGTGGGTTGAGTGCGTTCATATCGCCCTCCATGCCGTCGATGAGCACGAGTGGAGATACAGAAGAACCGGCACCGATAGTACCTGTACCACGGATATTAAAAGACTTGGTTGAATTAAGAGTACCACCGCTGCTTGGTGTAGAGAAGTTCATACCGGCTACTGCACCCTGAAGAGCATCAACAACAGAGTTGACTGGGCGAGCGCCGAGAGTCTTGGAATCAACGGTAGAAACGGCACCAGTGAGGTTTACCTTCTTCTGAGTACCGAAACCGACAACAACGACCTCATTCAGAGTCTTGCTGTCTTCCTTCATGGTCAAATTGATTTCACCGCCCTTCCATACCATCTCCACTGGTTCGAAGCCAATGTAGCTGATACAGATAGTTGCGCCACGATTAACATCAGAAAGAGCAAACTTACCATCGAAATCGGTGATGGTTCCACCTTGCTTTCCCTTAACTGTGACTGTAGCACCAATTACAGGCTCCCCTGTAGGGTCGATAATGGTACCAGTGCATTGTCCATCTTTGGACTGATTAGTTTCCTGGATACGAGTTCCCCCATAAGCCTGGGCTGGAGCCATTCCAAGAGCCATAATCATAGTACTTACTGTGAATAGTTGTCTTATCATAAGATAGAGTTTAAAAATTTGTTATTTGGTTTCTTATTTATTACGTTATATTTTTATATTTCAGTTAGCTGTTGCAAAGATACGTTATTTTTCAATACGGTTAAGATTTTAAGGCAACAAATGTCAGTTTTTTAAATCTTTTTAAGTAAAATAGCCCCAAAAAACAATCGCGAATTCAACAAGCAAGTGCAAAATTACGAAATGTTTTTGTAAAAGCACTCC
>OMCE01000306.1_pt1 | contig 26052 bp, 23 predicted proteins | sample 1644981 | NCBI WGS metagenome assembly OMCE01 (sample SAMEA103958151, study PRJEB25191) | human gut metagenome | reverse complement strand
ATTCTAAGGGCAAAACAACTTCTTTCAGCCTTCTGTTATTACCCACTCCTAATGGCATGGGGAGGAGGCGTATTCACGCTGCATTTATATTGTATAAGACACTCGGTTATCCCGAACTGGGGTAAGAATGAATCCTCTTCTCTTTTGGCTCTTAGTGTTTGTGTCTCGTTTGTACTCTTCTGAATACGTGTTTTCGTTAGATTCGCATTCTACACCATTGACTGTGGCTTTGAAATTAATGTCAACGCTGTTGATTGCGATATACGGAATCGGAACGATAGCTATCAGCGGAACGTTGATAACCACCTTGCGACCATTCTGAATAAAGCTGAAGCTAACATAGATAGCCGACTTTTCGCCAGTCTCCTTGTCTTCGTTCAGACATACATTGTTGATGAAGTTGATACTTGTCATTGCTGCATCGTTCTGCGCTTGAATACAAGCGCTAAGCGGACCGCCGATAAGGTTTTTAAAAGGAATACCCTGCAGCGTACCGATAGATTTGTTTGCTACATCCATAGGTTTAAGTTTTAAAAAGTTATAGGTTCTTTGCTTAGACCAACTGACAAGATAGAACCTTATAAATTCTTGCCAAGTCTGTTTGTGTTAATGTTTTTTTGTGTCGTGTTGTTGGGATGTTTGTTATGAGAGTCTTACTTAGCTGCGTACGCCTTGTAAGCGTTGAGCAGCTTTGTGTCGTACTGGTTCTTGGCGTATTCGCTTCCGTTGTATAGACGTGCGAAGGTAGCCCACTTCTTTGCTTGTAGTGCGGCGTGCATCTGCGGGTTCTTTGTTATGAATCGGCAGAAAGCGAGCAACTGACTGCGTTCGCTCTGGCACATAGCGCTTACGAACTGCGCTACGGTTTTGAATCCGCAGAGTGCGTACTGGAAGCCCATAATCTGGAACATTCCCCAACTTGCCGAAGCGTTGGCTGCGTCAGCGTTTATCTTGCGTGCCTGCTCGAGGCGAGCGTATTCGCCGATGCCACCTTTGTAGTGGGTCTTTGTCCACTTCGGGTAGAGTATGGAGGCGTTTGCTGCCTGGTATTTGGCAGGATCTATTTTGCGCAGCTGCAGCTGTCGCCAGAAGATATGACCTTCGAAGAGTAGTTGTGGCTTGCCTGCGGCGAGGAATCCTCCGCGTCCGGCTGTCTCCACTTTCTGCACCGACTTGAGCGCTGCTGTCTCGCAGTCGAGCAGGAGAGCGGCTAATCGGAAGTCGTCTTCGGTGAGCCGTGCGGCTGCCGGGCGCTGATGGAAGAAGAGCGCCTGCCATGTAGAGTAACCGACGATGCCGTCAGCTACGAGTTGTAGACTTTGCTGGAATGCCTTTACAGCGGCGAGTGTGCCGGGGCCGAATGCTCCGTCAGCGGTTAGCTTGTTACCAATACGGTTGAGTTCTGTTTGTAGTATCTTTACTGCGGCGTCACGCATTCCGAGTTTTAAGGTTTTCATAGTGGTTGTGGTTTTAGTTTAACGTTTTTGTGTTTGGTTGGGGCAAATATAGCGAAAATTTTAAAAGTAAAAAAGTAAAAAGGTAAAAAAGTAAAGCGGTTTTAAGTTTTTTTTGGGAGTTGGGATGAAAAAATCCGTTTAATCGGGTTAATCGGTTGTTTGGTTGAGGTTGTTTAACAACGGATTAAGCGGATTAAGCGGATTTTCTTTGTGGTTGTAATTGTGGTGTGTGTGGGTGTGTGGCTACGGCAGGAATGCCGTAGCCTCCTACGGGGTAGGCTCCTATGGTTACTTCACGACGATTTCGTCGGTGAAGAGCCATCCACCGTCCTCGGTTGTGCTGCCCTGCACGCGGATATAGCGTGTGCTGGCTTTGCCCTTCCATGCGAAGTTGCGGAAGCCGAGCTGTATGTCGCGGTCGACGGGAGTAGACTTGCTGTAGACCTCCTTGAAGTTCTTGCCGTCCTCGCTGAACGAAATCTTGTACTCAGACGGGAAGAACACCCATGCGCCGTACGCCTGCATGAAGTCGGCAGCCACAGACGAAATTTTCTGCACCTTGCCGAGGTCGATGGTGAGGTCGAGACAGTAGCCCTTATTGCCGAGGAAGCCCTGCCATTTCTGGTCGCCGTATGTCCATCCGCCGTGCTGTCCGTCTACGAGAGTCTTGTCGCCCTGCGCCTTGTACTTGTCCTCGTAGCGGTGGTTGAAGGTGATGTTGCAACCGAGCGCCTTGTGCTTGGTAGTCTTAAATGACTCTGGGCGTTCGCCGCGCTCCTTCTTAAGGTCGAAGGTGTTGACGCCCTGCTTGTGGAGACGCTCACACTCCACGATGGCACGCTTGCGGAACTCGGGGTAGTTCTTGGTCTTTGTGCCGTTCCATCCGATCTCGGCGATAGCCAGAGCACGCGGATAGAGCATATACTCTACATGCTCTGCTGTAGGCACGTATTCGGTCCAGAGGTTAGCCTGCACACCGGTGATCTTGTTGCGTACGTCTTCTGGCAGGGTGCCGCCAGGGACGTAGCTGTATACCTTTTCGAGCGGAAGGAAACCGCCGATAGCCTCAGGCTGAGTATCTGGTGCGTCCTGATAGTAGTCGAGATACCAGTAGCCGCTGGGCGAGAGCACTACGTCGTAGCCGTGGTCGATGGCCTCTTGCGCCTTTTCGAGACCGCGCCAAACCATTACGGTGGTGTTCTGGGCGAGGTTGCCCGCAATCACTTCGTCCCAACCTACGAGCTGTCGTCCGTGTTCGGTGAGGAACTTGCCGAAGTGGGCGATGAGGTGCGCCTGCAGACCGTCCTTGTCTGTTCCCAGCTCCTTCATCTTCTGCTGGCAGAGCGGACAAGAAGGCCATGAAGCCTTGTCTGCCTCGTCGCCACCGACGTGGATGTACTTAGAGGGGAAGATGTCCATCACCTCTTTCAGCACGTTCTCGAGGAAGTCGTATGTAGCGACGCTGCCCGGGCAGAAGTCCATCTGCTTGTAGGGTTCGTGCGTGCAAGAGAGTTCGGGGTAGGCGGTGAGCACCTCAGCCGAGTGGCCCGGCATCTCGATTTCGGGCACGATGGTGATGCCACGCTCAGCGGCGTAGCTCACGAGGTCGCGCAGCTCGTCCTGAGTGTAGTAGCCGCCGTAAGCGCCAGCTTCGCCCTCGTGCATATACTTGCATCCGAGCTTGCTCCACTCCTTCCATGTCTTTCCTTCGCGCCACGCAGCTAACTCGGTGAGGCGCGGGTAGCGCTTAATCTCGATGCGCCATCCGGCAGCGTCGGTGAGGTGAAGATGGAGTCGGTTGAACTTGTACTGCGCCATGACGTCGATCTGCTTCTTGAGGAACGAAATGGGCTGGAAGTGGCGCGACACGTCGAGCATGAGCGAGCGCCACTTGAAAGCTGGAGCGTCAACGACGTCGCATGCCATGACGGCGTTCTTCTGCTTCAGCTGGTTTACGGTCTGCCAAGCGAAGCGGAAGCCGTCTGCAGAAGCGGCGCTGATGAGCAGCGTGTCCTTAGTGACGTGGAGGCGGTAAGCCTCGGGCGATAAAGCGCCGTTGAGACGTGTGAAGCGCACCACCTGACGAGCGTCGTCTGCGGTGTTGGCTGTGAACTGCTTCGAGTAGATGTTCTCTGCCTCAGCGCCAACCTCGTTGACAACCTTCAGCTTTGCGTCGGTGCTGAACGCGCCCTTGCCCGCAACGAACGACTGCGGCTTTGGAAGCAGCGACTGCGCAGAAGCGGCAGAGGTGGTAAGGATGCAGCCGAAGAAGAGGGCTGCTAATGATTTGTTTGTCATCTTTGTAGTGTCAGTTTTTAAAAGTTATACGGGGTTAAAGTTTCTTATTTGTCGAGGAAGTAGGCAGCGTATACCAGCGCCAGCATGAGAGCGGCGATTATGGACACCACGACGAACATTATTCGTGCGTACTGCTTCCTTCTGTGTATAGCGCGCAGATTGTTCTCGCGGAAGATGTCTATCTCGTCGCGGCGCTGTCTGCGGCTGTGCTTGTGTTTATGTTCTGGCATCGTATGAGATTTTTTTTAATTGTTTGACAAATCAAGAAAAGCGTTTAAGGACGTGTGGTGTTTAGAACTTTACGTCGAGCTGCAGGTCGAACATGTTATAGTTCGACTTGTTCAGACTGCGGTCGTTGACACGCGCGTATTCGGCAGCCACCATGACGTGCTTGCCAATCCAGTAGTTGGCACCGATCTCGTACTGAGTCTTCGAAGTGTGCCAGTTAGCCTGTGGGCGGTAGAGGTCGTAGCGAGCCTTTGCATAGAGTTTCTTGCTGATAACCGGCGCAATCATGAGCGCGTAGAAGCCGTCGGCCTTGTCGCCAGCAGCGTAGTTGATAGTGCAGTCGGTCTCCTTGCCCGAAGCGTTAGACGTCTTGAAGCCGTAGCCCTGACTGTGTATGTACTCCGAACGCACGGTCCAGTCGTGAGCTGCATACTCGGCGCTGATGGCATAGCGGTTCTTCTCGAGCGAGCGCACACCGTTCTTTGTCTGCTCCACGCCGTTAGCGTCTACCTCCGTCCATGTGCCCTTGCGAGCATACGAACCGGTCCAGCCGAAGGCGCCGATGCGCAGACCCTTCACGGGAGCCACCCATACGCCGCCGATGACGTCCTTGCGCTGGTCTACATCCTTCATGTTAGTGCCCTGACCGTTGAAGACGCCCACCTGATAGTGGAGGTAGTGGTGTCCGTCGGCGGCCTTGAGCAGATCGCCCTGCAGCTGTACGCCGATGTCGCGTCCGTTGCTTGAGTGTTCGCCGTTGCGGTCGCTGAATCCGGCGAGCTTAGTGACGTTCTGCGAGTAGCTCATGAAGCCCTGCGTAATGGGGTGCATGGGGTTCTCTAAGGTGAACGGACGCTTGAACTGACCCGCTTTTACCTTGAACGCATCGTACTTCTGCCACTCGGCGAACGCGTCGACCATTCGTGGCGACACGGTGAGGTTCGACGTGTTGCCGTTCACCTGCAGCTGCGCCTTCCAGTAGAAGTCCTTTGCCACGCGTCCTTCGAGTGCCATACGCACCATACGGATGTTGAACGAGTTGATATCCTTTTCGCCCTTGTTGCTTTCCTTGTCGCTGTACTGATATTGCGACATGATGTAACCGCTGAACTTGATGTCGCTGAGCACCTTCAGCTTAGCTTCTTTCTCTTGTGCTGACACACTGCCGAAAGTGAGAGCGGCGAGTGCGAGAGTTGCTAATGTTTTCATTATGAGTTTTGAATTTTGAGTTTTGAGTTTTGAATTGTTGCCTTCGGCAATTTTGAATTTTGAGTTTTGAATTGTTGCGACATGCGTCGCAATTTTGAATTTTGAATTTTGAGTTGAGAGTTGCGAATTCAAAATTCCAAATTGATTAATTCCTAATCGGCGTAGCCGACAATTCAAAATTCAAAACTCAAAATTCAAAATTGTTCTTTTGGAAGAAAAGCTACGGCTTTTCTTCCAAAAGAACGACGTTCTCCACGTGCGGCGTATGCGGGAACATGTCCACCGGCTGCACCGCCATCACCTTGTACGCCACATCGAGCGCCTGCAGGTCGCGTGCCTGCGTAGACGGGTTGCAGCTGACGTAGACGATGCGCTTCGGATGAGCGCGCAGGATGGTGTCTATCACGTCCTGGTGCATACCGGCGCGTGGTGGGTCGGTGATGATTACGTCGGGGCGTCCGTGCTTCTCGATGAACTCGTCGTTGAGAATGTCCTTCATGTCGCCGGCGTAGAACTTGGTGTTGCCGATGTTGTTCACCTCAGAGTTCACCTTTGCGTCCTCTATAGCCTCAGGAACGTACTCGATACCGATCACCTCGCGTGCCTGACGAGCCACGAAGTTGGCGATGGTGCCCGTACCGGTATAGAGGTCGTACACCAGTTCGTCGCCGGTGAGCTTGGCGAAGTTGCGAGCCACCGAATAGAGGTGATAAGCCTGCTCCGTATTGGTCTGGTAGAAACTCTTCGGACCGACCTTGAAGCGCAGGTCCTCCATCGTCTCGAAGATGTGGTCGTTGCCCTTGAAGACAGAGAGGTCGAGGTCGCCGAATGTGTCGTTGCACTTCTGGTTGTCGACGTACATGAGCGATGTTATCTCGGGGAACTTGTCGGCGATGTGCTGCAGCAACGCCTTGGCGCGCTGCTCGTCGCCCTCCTCGTCGTAGTGGAACTGTATGAGCACCATCCACTCGCCCGTGTTCGAGTTGCGTATCATGATGTCGCGCAAGAGTCCGTGCTGCTGTCTGAGGTCAAAGAAGGTCATGCCGGTAGAGAAGGCATAGTCGCGAATGGCGTTGCGAATCTTGTTGTGCAGGTCGTCCATGAGCCAGCACTTCTCGATAGGCAGAATCTTGTCGAAGGCTCCGGTGATGTGGAATCCGATGCCGTTCATGTTGTCGAACTGCGTGCCCTCGGCAATCTGCTCGCGTGTGAGCCATCGCTTGTTGCAGCAGCCGAACTCCAGCTTATTGCGGTATTCTTTGATGTGCACCGAGCCCATGATAGGCATGAACTCCGGCAGATCTATCTTTCCGATGCGTGTGAGCTGGTCGAACACCTGCTTCTGCTTAGCCTTCAGCTGTTCCTCGTAGGGCAGGTTCTGCCATTTGCATCCGCCGCAGATGCCGAAATGCTCGCACATCGGCTCTGTGCGTACGTCGCTCTTCTTGATGAAGCGTATTACTTCCGCCTCGCAGTAGCTGTGCTTCTTCTTGCGCACCTGCAAGTCAACCACGTCGCCGGGTACGGCGAACGGCACGAAAACAACCATGTCGTTGACGTGTGCCAGTGATTTTCCTTCGGCAGCAACCGCCTCAATAGTTACGTTCTCGAGTATTGGTAGTGGTTTCTTCTTTCTTGACATTATTATATATGTATTGTTTTAGAGTGCAAAATTAGAAAAATAATTTGAAAGTTTCAAATTATATACAAAAATAAGAAGGTTACAAAGTCACAAGCAAAACGCCCCGAAGGGGCAACACCACATAGCCCAGGGCGACGCCCTGGGCTATGTGGTGTTGGGCTTTCAGCCCGTATTGATTGAGTTTCGACTTTAAAAATCACTTGACGCCCAGTTCGGCGATGCCCGTTGCTTCGCCAGCCACGACCATGCGCTCGGCGCGCAGCTTCAGGTAGCGTGTCTTTGTAGCGTTGAACGATACGGTCTGCAAGATAGGGTTGTTCTGCAGGTTAGAGAACTCGCCGCTCTTCAGCACACGTTCGTTGCCGCCCTTGGCGTCGCACGCCGCGATGGTGTATGTATGGATGAGTCCGCGTCTGCCTTCGCTCTGGTCGGGCAGATACTGCAATGCAGAAATCTCCTGCTCGCTGCCAAGGTCGATGAGCACTTCGTTGCCTTTGCAGAACCAAACGGTCTGCGGGTTGCGGTCGGTAGCCTTCTCCCACTCAGCCTTGTCGGCGCCGAGGATAGAGAACGGCAGAGACTTGATGGCCTCGGCTGTGGGGTTCCATGTGAGCTGTGCGTCCTTTCCGCCGTAGTAGATGCCCACGTTGTTGAGGCAGATTGGTCCGCGCGAGTCGATGATGCGCACGCGCACGCTCTTTGCCTCCACGGTGCGGAAGCGCAGCAGGCGCTTGTAGCCGATGGTGGTTGTCTCCTCGCCCTGCTCAACGCTGCGCCATGTCTTGCCGTCGAGATACTCTACGGCGAACTTCTTCACGCGCTGTCCGAGCGGTATGTACTCCTGCAGCATGATGCGGTTCATGAGCTGCGGCTTCTTGAAGTCGAACGTGATGGTAGCCGATGTGACGCCGTCGGCAGTAGCCCAGTAGGTGTCCCACGAGTCGTCGGTCATCGCCTTTGCCGCGAACGCCTTGCCACGCTCGTTGCTCACCTTCGGTGTCATGCCAGCCACGAGGTTATGCTGCAGCTCGCGCTGAATCAGCTTGTGGAAGTTGACGGCGTTAGCCGAGTCGATAGGGTGGATGAGACCTTCGCGGTCGACGGGGAAGTTGAGCAGTAGCGTAGCGTTGTGGCCCACCGAGCGGTAGTAGAGGTCGGCAAGCTGTTCGGGCGACTTCACACGGTCGTCCTCCTCCGGATGATAGAACCAGCCCGGACGGATAGACACGTCGCACTCGGCAGCCGTCCACTGGTCGCCATCGGCGTGTCCGTACTGCAGTTCGGGGTAGTTGGGATAGCCCGGATAAACCGTGTTCTTGCGCAGGAAAGCCCAGTTGGTCTCGCCTGCGAAGCCCTTCTCGTTGCCCACCCAGCGGCATCCCGGTCCGCCGTCGCCGAACACCACGGCGTTGGGCTGAATGCTGTCGAGCATGGCGAAGATATGCGGGTAGTTGTAGTAGTTCTTGCGGTCGATAGTGCGCGAGTCCTTTGCGCCGCCATAGTAGCCGTCGCCGCCGTTGGCTCCGTCGAACCACACCTCGAACACGTCGCCGTAGTTGGTGAGCAGGTCGTGGAGCTGAGCGTAGAAGTAAGGCAGGTAGCCCGGCGTAGCGTAGTCGGCACGCGAGCGGTCCCACGGCGAGAGATACACCGCGAACTTCAGTCCGTACTTCTTGCAGGCGTCAGACAATTCGCGCACGATGTTTCCCTTGCCGTTCTTATACGGCGAGCGTGTCACGTTGTAGTCGTTGCCCTCGAAGGGCCAGAGGCAGAAGCCGTCGTGGTGTTTTGCTGTGAGGATGACGCCCTTCATACCCGCAGCCACGAGCGTCTTTGCCCACTGTTCGCAGTCGAGGCGTGTGGGGTTGAACGTAGCAGGGTCGGAGTCGCCGTAGCCCCATTCGCGGTCGTTGAAGGTGTTCAGACCGAAATGGATGAAGGCGTAGGTCTCCATGCGCTGCCAGTCGATCTGCTTCTGCTCGGGGAGCGGCAGGACAGGGGCAGGCGCCTTTACTGAGCTCTGTGCCGACGCGGTGAGGCTGGCAAGAGCTATTGCAGACGAAAGGATAAGTTTGCGGTTCATTGCTTGTATATTTTGATTTTTAATACTTCGTGTAGATTCTTTCAGCCTTGTATGCTGTTTTTAAAAAGTAGCTGTTAATTCTGCAAATTTACTGCTTTTTTCTGACAATATGCTTGTTGCAGCCACTTTTTTGTTGTGCTTATATATTATATAATGTGTGTAAAGCTTTATGACTGCACCAACAAAAGTGGCGGAGGCCGGAGACCTCCGCTACTTTTTTAGCTCAGTTTGCAGCGTTTTGTCATCGTGCTCCGTCCGCCGTCCGATCGGATTCCGTTCGCCGTCCGATTGGATTGCGTCCGCCGTCCGATGATAAGTGTTGAGCTTTTGTTGTACGCAAACAGATCGGAAAAGTGTCGTTACGTCACCTAATTGTGTAAAATATTTAGCATTTTATAGTCTGATGTTAAACTTTTTTAGCCGAAATGTCATTGGTTTCAAGATTAAGTCGTATATTTGTGGCGAAAATTCTAACTAACGTGAGTTCGACGAAATATAAGTGTCTAAAAATTTGGTGATTAGCGAAAATTGTTGTAACTTTAATGTGCTAAAAATCAAAAGTTTACAAACAATAATCGCTATGATTACCGAAGACAAAGTTTTTCACTTCGTTCAAGGAAACTCCAGAATTATTTTGTATTGCGGATGACTTCTGCAAAGTTTTTGATGCCCAAATTGGAAAATACACGATAAAAAGCAACACCAAACGTAGATATCATCGTGAATTCACCATGTCAAAGGCAGAAATAATGGTTATCATTATACTTTTCCACAGTTCAGGCTTTCGTTGCCTGAAACATTTCTATAAGGAATATGTATGCATCTTCGACATTTATTTCCAACTGTAGTGTCATATGTTCTATGGGATGGTTTTTCGGCTTTAAGCTCCACCTTATATGTAATGAAAAGGGAGAATTGCTTAACTTCATGATAACTCCTGGCGATATTGACGACCGTAAACCATTAGAATACAAAGCATTTGTTGATTTCATATACGGCAAGCTTGTAGGAGATAAAGGATATATAAGCAAGAACCTATTCAATCGACTTTTCGTTGATGGAATACAACTCATCACGAAACTAAAAAGCAACATGAAGGGTTCTATCATGAGAATATCAGATAGGCTCTTGCTTAGAAAGAGGGCGATTATAGAGACCATTAACGACGAACTTAAGAATATTGCACAAGTGGAACATTCCAGACACAGATCATTCGATAACTTCATTGTCAACACTCTTGGATCTTTGGCTGCTTATACTGTGACGGTCTTACCCATTGCGCCGGTTACAACCAGCGTGTTCTTCTCAACGCTCACGTTCACGCCGGCTGCGTCGATGTCGTTGATGCCTACTGTCACCTCAACCTCTGCAAGGTTTGAAGCGAGCGACTCGCCCTTGTCGTAAACTGCTGTCACTACGTATCCGTACTTAGCCGACTCGGTGAGGGTGTTGTCGGTGAATTTCTCGCCGCTTACGAGCGACTTGTTCACCTTTTTGCCGTCGCGGTATACGTTGTAGCCGTTCAGCTGAAGGTCTTCGGGATTAGATCCTGCTTCTACGAACTTGATGTCGTCGAGCAGCAACGCGAACTTGTTGTTTGATACGCAGCGGATAGCGAAATACTTGGTGCCCTCAGGCAGCTGTAAGTTTCCGCTGAGCGCAGCACCGGTTATGGTAGTTGTAGGCGCCTTCACACTGATGTTGGTATAAGAAGCGCCCTTCTCGCCTGCCACAACCTTAAAGTCTGACGGCACTTCCGGTGCGGTTGACGGCACTTCTGTTATCTTCATGTTGTCTACGAAGAGCGTGCTCTGGTCGGCGTCGCTGATACAATGGATGCCGAAGTAGTGGAGTCCGTCCTCCTTGGCGCGATATGTACCGGTAAGAGAATGGCGGCGCGGCTCGGATGTGATGTTCATACGCACCACGGTGTATGTGAGCTTGTCGGCGTCGAAGAATCCGCCGTTGACGCCGCCCGTAGGAGCCTTCCAAGTGAGCGTTACGTTCTGTCCGTTGGCTGCAGCCTTCAATCCGGTAGGCTTCTTCGGCTGGTCGTAGCCCAGGCGCACACTCTGCGAAACGGGAGCGCTTACAGCAGCCGGAGTATTGCCGCTGGCAGCAATCTCTGCAGTCACGGTTACGTTAGTCATGCCGCTGACAGTTGTAGTGAAGTTGGTGTTGACAGCTGCACCAGCCGCTGCGGTGCCCGTTGCAGCCACCTCACCGTTGAGACGCACGGTGTACTTGAGCGAACCGCTGAGCGCTGCATCCTTCACGTCTTTTGTAGGCATAGTGAACTTCACTGTGCCGCTTGTGAGTCCAGTGAGGTCGACAGAGAGGTTGCTCACTGTCTGCGGAACCGTCTTCAGCGTGAGGTCCTGCTTGATATAAAGACCTGTAATCTGGTCTTAGGCATTGTTATCGATGAAGTTGCACACCTCAGTTCCCTTGCCGGTAGTAGGATAAATCTCGATGATACGTGTCGCCCAATAGTCCTTATCGAGCATAGCCCAGTAGATTTTGCCGGTAAAGTAGTCGCATGTTGCGCTTTGGAAGAGTTTGAACGGCTCGTAGCCAGTTTCGCCAAGCACTTTTGCCGCACCACTGTACTTGTTCACGGCGTAGAGTTTGCCGCTACGACCGATAGTGTAGAGGTCGCGCTCTTGTTGCAGGTGATAGCCACCATCGACTCAGGCAGTTCGCCGATAGCCACACTGTTTGAGGTATAGTCGTTCTCTCCCCAGTAGGTGGTGACTTTGCTTATTGTCTATTTCACGAACAGATTGCGTTTAGGCATCTTGCTGCCGAAGCGCTGTCGCAACTTGTCGAATAGCGCCATTGTGTCCTTCGAGAACTTGTGACCCTTCCACGTGCTTGTGTTCGTTATGAACACCCAACATTCGCCGTCGGGATAGCGCAGAACGATGGCAGATGTGCCCACGAGCGAGCCGGTGCGTATCCACGGACGGTTGCGCGGCGTGAAGTTCCAGCCCAACGAAAACTGATGGTCGGGCATCTCCTGCGTCATCAGTCGCACGGCTTCGGGCGAGAGTACGTCGGGCAGAGTAGGATCGCCGTCGATAGCCGCCACGAGTCGGCACAGTTCAGCCGCCGATGCTGTCCACGCACCTGCACCGAGCGCAGTCTTTATGTCGTTCTCGCCGTAGCAGCGCTCCACAAGCCTGCCGGAGTTGTTGAACTCCTGCGCTGGTAGCGACGAGGAGTGCATGTAGTATACCGTCTCGTTCTCGCGGCGGTCCTTAAGATAGTTGCCCGCGATATGGAAGTCGTAGCAGCCCGCCGGTTCGAGCACATAGTGCTGCATGAACTTCTCGTACGGCATGCCCGTGCGCTTCTCGATGATGAGCGACAGCAGCGTGTAGCCTATGTTGCAGTAGCGTTGCATCGAGCCGGGCGTATATCCGAGGTGACGGCGCAGCACGATGCGCAGCAGATTGCGGTGGTCGGGTGGAGTGGTGAGGTGGTTCTGCTGCATAATGTAGCGCGTAGAGAATATCGGGTCGCCGGCATAGTTGGTGAAACCAGCCTTATGGCGCAGCAGCTGCTCAACGGTTATGTCGAAGTAGCGTTTGTCGCGTATGGAGTTGACGTAGAACGTGTCGTTCAGAATGCCATGCGGTCCGAACACCTTGTCCGTCAGGCGCACCTTGCCCATGTCGCGCAGCTTCATGATGCCCACAGCCGTGACGAGCTTCGACACCGATGCCATGCGCATGATGTACGACGGCTCCATAGGATACTGCTTGTCGACGTTGGCGAAACCGAATCCGCGTGCGTAGAGCAGCGAGTCGTTGCGCGATATGGCGAGCTGAGCGCCGTTTATCTCCCAGCGCTTGAGGTAGCGGCGCATGATAGAGTCCATGGCGTGCAGCTCGGGCTGGTCGGAGATCGCGTTGCAGAGCGTATCGTTGAGGTGTACGATGTGTGTTGAGTCGTTGATGTCTTGGGATGTCGTGGTGTCACGACCCGAGCACGACGAGCAAGTGCAGCGGCAGATGCCCAGCGTAATGAGTACGACAAAGGTGAGGCACCCCATGCAGGAGATCCTCACCTTTGTGCGATATTGTTTCTTTATTCTGTATCCGAACATTTTTATGACAATCCTTCAATTTCGCCGTTCACGATGTCGATGTTCATCGCTGCCGGCACCTTTGGCAGACCTGGCATACGCATGATGCTGCCTGCCACAACAACAATCATTTCAGCGCCTGCGTTGATTACTATGTCGCGCACGTTCACGTCGAAGCCCGATGCAACGCAATACTGCTTGGCGTCGGTAGAGAACGAGAACTGTGTCTTTGCGATGCAGACGGGGAAGTGCTCGTAGCCCAACTCCTTAATCATCTGCAGCTTCTTCTTTGCCGGCGCAGCGAACGAGACGCTTGCCGCTCCGTATATGTTCTTAGCCACCTTCTCTACCTTCTCCTCGATAGAGTCCTCGTCGTCGTAAACGAGCTTCAACGGCTCAGACGGGTGCTTCTCTATAGTCTCCACTACGAGGTTGGCGAGGTCGACAGCGCCCTTGCTGCCTTCGGCGTAAGCGTCGTTCTCTGCGAAGCCCACGCCAATCTCTGCGCAGTAGTTCTTCACGATGTCGATCTCCTCAACCACGTCGCCTGCATAACGGTTGAATACCACAGCCACGGTCTGACCGAACGACTGGAGGTTCTTGATATGCTTGTCGAGGTTGGCGAGACCCTTGCGGAGACCCTCGCTGTTTGGCTTTTTGATGTCCTCTACAGCCACGCCGCCGTGCATCTTGAGGCCCTGCGCAGTAGCCACGATGAGCGTGAGCTTAGGCTGCAGACCGCTCTTGCGGCACTTGATGTCGTAGAACTTCTCTGCTCCGAGGTCGGCACCGAAGCCAGCCTCCGTGATGACGTAGTCGCCGAAGGTCATAGCCATCTTCGTAGCGAGGATAGAGTTGCAACCGTGAGCGATATTGGCGAACGGACCGCCGTGTACGAACGCTGCGGTGTTCTCGGTAGTCTGCACGAGGTTTGGCGCAAGTGCGTCGCGCAGCAGAACGGTGATGGCGCCAGCCACGCCGAGGTCCTTCACGGTGAACGGCTTGCCCTCCACGGTGTAGCCCAGGAGTATGTTCTCAATGCGGCGGCGCAGGTCGTCCTCGTCCTTAGCGAGACAGAGTATAGCCATAATCTCCGACGCAGGAGTGATATCGAAACCCGATTCGCGCACAATGCCGTTCGCCTTGCCGCCCATGCCGGTCACGATGTCACGCAGTCCGCGGTCGTTCACGTCGAGCACGCGGTTCCAGAGCACTTCGCGCAGAGCGAATCCGTTATCGCGGTTCTGGTACATATAGTTGTCGAGCAGCGCCGTGATAGTGTTGTGCGCCGAGGTGATGGCATGGAAGTCGCCGGTGAAGTGTAGGTTTATCTTGTCCATCGGCAGCACCTGTGTGTGTCCGCCGCCGCATGCTCCGCCCTTGAGTCCGAACACCGGACCGAGCGACGGTTCGCGCAGTGCGCATATAGCCTTCTTTCCGATGCGTGTGAGTCCGAGCGCAAGACCGATAGTAACGGTAGTCTTGCCGATGCCAGCCTTGGTCGGTGTGATGGCTGTAACGAGTATAAGGTTGCTCTTCTTCACGCGTTCCTCGTCGATGAGGCGTGTCGGAACCTTAGCCATGTAGTGGCCGTAGTGTTCGAGTTCTTTTGTCGGGATGCCATACTTAGAAGCTACTGCTTCAATCTCCTCGAGCTTGGTGCTGCGAGCAATTTCGATGTCTGTCATTGTGTGTGTGATGTTTGTAGAGTTATCCTCTTGTTGTTATAGAGTTTTGAACCCTTGTGGTTACAAAGTATGGAGTGCGAGTGCAAAGGTACAATTAAATAATCAATAATGTGAAGATTGTATTGGGTTTTTGTTGCAAATTTGCTAAACAATAAGGGCGTGCCACCTAAAGTGACACGCCCTTAATGCTATTGTTTTGTCATCGGACAGCGAACGCAATCCGTTTACTTAACCTGCTTCTTTACGCTGCCGTCAGCGTACTTAACGAGCACAACGCCACGTGCGTTAGCACCAACCTTCACGCCGTCTACGGTGTAGCGAGCCACCTCAGCTGCGTTCTCCGCAGTCTCAGTCTTGTTGATGCCAGTCGAGAAGTCGACAGCTACGTAGTCGGACGGAGCAGAAACCACCTTCTTGTTGTTGTACATTCTCTGTCCGTACACGCGGTAAGCGTAAGTGTGGTTAGCCTTCGGCTGAGCGAGCTGAGTGAGGGTGTAGCTTGTCTCCTCCTCCTCAATCTCCTCAGAGTTGTCGAGGAAGGTATAAACGCGGTCGCCAGCCTTCAGATTCTGAGTAATCTTGATCTCGTCGATGATGAACGGATAGTGGTTCTGCCTGGTGAACGCCGTAGTCGCTCCAACCGCTCTGGTGGAAGTGGCTGCTCGGTATTGTGCCGGTCTCTTTGGTTATAATAAGATTAGATAATGCGTACAAAATTAGTTATTTATTTCCGTATTTACCTTACTTTTACTAATTTTGTGTGCGAAAAACATTCATTCACATTGTTTTCGAAACCGACGTAACAAATTAAATAACAACTATATGAAGAAAATCTTTACACTTTTAGCTGTGGCTTTCGCTACAATCGGTGCTTCTGCACAGACCCTGCCTGGCTTGGCTGACATCATTAAGACACAGCCCGAAGGCACACTTCACAAAGACCTCAACCACTACTTCGAGGGTGCATACGTAAACAAATCTGACGGCTTTATCTACGATCACCTCGGCGACGGCCACGTGTAGGACATCGTTGAGGCTGCCGACGGTAGCTTGTACATAAAGAATCCGTTCGACTTCTTCCCGTACGGCGACATTTTGGTGAAGGCAGTTAAGGGCGAGGGCAACACCTACGAGGTGCGCATGCCGCGGCTGTATACGACAACGTAGGTGACAAGCAGGATCCAATTCTCTACGCTTGGCGCTACGTCAAGAACAGCGAGGGCAGCGAAGACTACGCCGCTGTTGACGCCGCATCGCAGGTCGTTAAGTTCGAGCTGCGCAACGACTCGCTCGTAAAGGTTGGCGCTAAGGATGCGTTCATCGGTCTCGGTTCGGCCGACGGCTACTTCTATGGCTACGGCGACACGGTGTCTATATATAATAAGGTGAAGGACGCAGCGCCGGTTCCGGCTGACGCAAGCAAGGCTGTGAAGTACAAGGTTTCGTACTCAACGGCAACAAACTGCAGCTCACAAAGTGGCAGTATATGGGCATCGACCGCGACAACGCTACATACGGCACCGGTCACATGTATCTCTATCCGTTCGGTTGGGGCAAGTTCATAGATGCTGAAGGCGAGAAGTACGGACTCTACGAGATTGAGAACCCTGCGTTCGACTACAAAGACATTCAATATAGCAGTCCATGACCCTTAAAGAATTTATTGACGAATGGAACAATGACGAACCGACGGTGCTTGTTCACACCAGCGGTTCTACCGGAAAACCGAAGCCGCTACGCGTAGAGAAGCTACGTATGGCGGCTTCGGCGCATATCACGTGTGCCTTTCTCGGACTGCAACGCGGCGACACCGCTCTGCTTTGCATGCCGCTCGACTATATTGCGGGCAAGATGGTGGTGGTGCGTTCGCTTGTATGCGGTTTGCGACTCTTGACGGTAGAGCCGTGCGGACATCCGCTGCGCGGACTAAGCGAAGCGCCGGTGTTCGCAGCAATGGTTCCGCTGCAGGTGTACAACAGCTTGCAGGTGGAGGAGGAGCGCGCACTGCTCATGCAGATAAAGCATCTCATCATTGGCGGTGGAGCCGTGAGCGGCGAGATGGCAGCCGAACTGAAGCACTTCCCCAACGCCGTCTGGAGTACGTATGGCATGACCGAGACGCTCTCGCACATCGCTCTGCGCAGACTCAGCGGCGAAGAGGCAAGCGACTGGTACGAACCGTTTGAAGGCGTCGACGTTAGTCTCAACGCCGACGGCTGTCTTGTGATAGACGCTCCGGCTGTATGCGCCACTACGCTCACCACCAACGACATCGCGGAAATAGCTCCCGACGGCAGACACTTCCGCATACGCGGCAGGCGCGACAACGTAATCTGTAGCGGAGGCATAAAGCTGCAGATAGAGGAGATAGAAGCACATTTGCAGCCGTTCGTCAACTCTCAGTTTATGATTACGAAACGCCCCGATGCGCGACTCGGCGAGACTGTGGTGCTGCTTGCCGCGCCTAAGGATATTGAAACCTTGCGCACTGCGTGCAAGGAACATCTCACAAAATACGAAATGCCACGCATGTTCATAGCCGTAGACCAACTGCCGTACACCGAAACTGGTAAGCCGGCGCGTGCCGAAGCATTCAGAATTGCACAACAATAAATGAATATGACAACAACAAACATCACTCGAAAACATCGCCTATTGTTCATCTGTCTCGGTAATATATGTCGCTCGCCGGCTGCCGAGGGCGTGATGAAAGCAAAGGTGCACGCTGCCAATCTCGACGAACAGTTCTTCATCGACTCGGCAGGCATCGGCAACTGGCACGCAGGACAATTGCCCGACAGTCGTATGCGCGAGCGTGGCGCACGCCGTGGCTACCGCCTCGACAGCAGAGCACGACAGATACGACAGGCGGATTTCGACGACTTCGACTTGCTGCTCGTGATGGATCACGAGAACTATCGCACCGTAACGTCGAAGGCTCCAGACGAGGAGGCGCGTAAGAAGGTGCGTCTGCTCACCGATTATCTGCAAGAACATCGAGGGGCTGACGTGGTTCCCGACCCTTACTATGGCGACCTCAGCGATTTCGACTACGCGCTCGACCTGATTGAGGATGCGTGCGACGGACTGCTCGAACAACTACTTCACTAAGACACATAAAAGCATATACGCTTAAACTACCAACTATTGATACATACTACGAATTATTTTAATATTTAATTTATTTACATAACTACTCAAAAAAACAACAAAATTAATTTTATGAAGAAACAACAACTACTACTCATTCCTGCACTCATACTCGGATGTGAAATGACTGCAGTTGCAGCTCCGCTCAGCATGAAACCTTTAATGGCAATGGCTGCTGAAGCAGCAGAAGAGGCTGGCGACTTGACTATCTCTATGGACAACGGAACGTTTACGGCGTTCAACGCAAACGGTAAGTATGCTTCGCATTGGCGTTCGACACAAAACACGCCGATGATTGATATCGATTGCGGAAAGAATAACATGGATGTCAACACAAGCAACACTAATCGTTATCTACAGGCCTGGGTGGGTCTGGATGGCTCATGCGATTACAATATCTCTGTAAGCGATGGTTGGAAGATAACGGGATTTTCAATAGATGTTACACTTGTTAACGCAACCCAGCCCGTTACGCTGAAAACGCAATCAGGTGAGAGTTACGTAATCGGCACTACTCCTACACAAATCAAAGTGGAAGGCGTAGATGCACAGAACGCTTTGTTCACCCTTGTTGGCGAGAACCACTCGGTCTACTTGCAGAACTTTGTTGTGAAGTACGCTGTTGACAAGTCGGAGCGTTTCGATATGCGCACCGCAACCTTGTTCAACAACCGTAACAGCACCGCACCTTATCGTATTCCTGCAATCGGTATGGCTCAGAATGGCACACTCGTTGCCGTTGCCGATTACCGTACAAGCAGAAACGATATTGGTACAGGACGTGTAGACCTTCATCTGCGACTCTCTGATAACAACGGACATACTTGGGGAGAAGAACTTAAACCAGAGGTGTTTGAAGGTAACGGCATTCTGACATATCCAAATAATAAGGCTGCTTACGGTGATCCTTGCATTGTAGGCGACCGCGAGAGTCCGCGAATGTTGATGATGTCGTGCGCAGGTTTCCCAATGTTCACCGACCCAACAGACAAGCATCAAGGCATTGCTCGCTGGTATTCAACGGATAATGGTAAGAACTGGACTGGTCCTGATTATATAGACGAGCAGTTCGTATACAAACCTATGGACGAGGCTGGACACCATATTCATGGCTTCTTCTTCGCTTCGGGTAGAATTTATCAGAGTAAATATATAAAGATGAATAACTACTACCGCCTCTATTGTGCAGGACTATCACAGCAGAATAATTCTACCTATGAGAACTGGGTGCTCTATTCTGACGACTTCGGCGAAACATGGAGTTTCCTCGGTGGTATGACTAACAGTCCAGTGCCTGGTGGTAACGAGGCTAAGGTGGAGGAGCTGCCTGGTGGCAACGTGCTTATCTCAAGCCGCACAGAGCAGGGACGCTTCTTCAATATCTTCACCTTCACTGGCAACGACGGCGTGACAGGCTCGTGGGCAACAAAGGCTTTGTCGAACAAGGCTGTCGACGGACTCACCGCCAATAACGGTTGTAATGGCGAGATTATGATTTTGCCGGCTATACGCAATGAGGATAATCAACAGACATTCATCGCTTTGCAGTCGCTCCCAGTGCAGGATCGTACAAAGGTTACAATCTTCTATAAAGACCTTGGCGACCCTGCTACATACGCATCGCCTACAGCTTTCGCACGCGATTGGGACGGACGTTATCAGGTGAGCAATATGACTTCGGCTTACAGCACAATGTGTATGCAGAAAGATAATACAATCGCTTTCCTTTATGAGGAGGATGGCTATAACAACGGTTACAACATCGTTTACAAGCGTTTGAATCTTGAGACAATCACTTCAGACAAGTATGCGTTTAATGCAGAATACAAGTATGAGCAGATTGAAATCGATACAGAGCAGTCAGAACGTAATCAGCAGATGGCCGAACTCATTGCAGAGATAGACGCTGCTGTGAAGGCTAATAGCTCTTATACCATTGGCGAGAAACTCGTAACATCGGCATCGCAACTTGAGTGTCCGTGGGGTTGTAAGGAACAGAAGCCAGCTACAGCTACTGGTGGCGATTGGCAGTACGACTGCTATGACATTGATAACCTCGTCGACAACAATGCTTACACCTACTATCATACAGTGTGGCAGAATGGTGACGTAGCTCCTGGTACACACTATCTCGACGTTACTGCTAATGACAAGTTTGAAGGCATTGTAAAGGTGTACGTAACACGTCGTTATGATGCAGACAACGACCACGTCAAGGCGTTCGCAATCGCTGGCACAAACGATGGTTCTGAGTTTGAGAAAGTGGCAGACGTAGAGCTGCCTAACGCAGTAAAGGCAGGAAAAGCAGAGGCTGAATTCACAATCGCTGAAGGCAAGAGCTACAGCAAACTTCGTTTTACAGTTACTTCAACCACATTGGAGCGTGGTTACTGGCATATGGCTGAATTCCAGTTGCGTCCGATGACACTGAATGCTGACTGCAAGAACGCTACATATCCCGAGGCTTTCGCAGCTATAACGAAGGCTCTGGAGGAAGCAAATAAGGCTGTTGGCTCTGTTTCTGTTGAAGACATTGCTGCACTTCAGAATGCTTATGATGAGTACAAAAAGGCGATAAATCCAGAAACTGGCATTGATGCAATCGGAGTTGAGACACTTCGCAACAATGCTGTTTACGACTTGCAGGGACATCGCGTGCAGAACGTAGGCAAGGGCGTGTACATCGTTGACGGAAAGAAAATAGTAAGATAAACGATAAACTTAATTTTGATAATATTGGCGTTTCGTGTGTCAGCTACATGCGAAACGCCAATTATATTTATTATAAATTCATAAAAAGGCGCACCCTTTCAGAAATATTTAGTAAATTTGCACGTGTAATTTGCATCGTTGTGTGCAGTCGGCTCAGTATGATAGCTCTACGCACAGCTTGGAACGCATTTGAAAAATAAAAAAACAGAAGATATAAATATGAACGTTTTAGAACTTAGTGAACAAGAGATTGTAAGAAGACAGAGTCTTCAGGAACTGCGCGATATGGGCATTGAGCCGTATCCTGCAGCCGAATTTCCAACCAACGCCTTCTCGGAGGATATTAAGAACGACTTCAAGGACGAGGACGAAAAGCGCGAGGTGGTAATCGCCGGACGTATGATGAGCCGCCGCGTAATGGGTAAGGCAAGCTTCGTTGAGCTTCAGGACTCGAAGGGTCGTATCCAGGTGTACATCACACGCGACGATATCTGCCCTGAGGAGGACAAAACTCTCTACAACACTGTGTTCAAGCGTTTGCTCGACATCGGCGACTTCATCGGTGTGAAGGGTTTCGTGTTCCGCACACAGACCGGCGAGATTTCAGTACACGCACAGTCGCTCACTCTGCTCTCCAAGAGCCTCAAGCCGCTGCCTATCGTGAAGTACAAGGACGGCGTGGCTTACGACAAGTTCGAAGATCCTGAGTTGCGTTTCCGTCAGCGCTACGTAGACCTCATCGTTAACGACGGCGTGAAGGACACATTCCTTCAGCGTGCAACCGTAGTGCGCACTATCCGCCGCGTGCTCGACGAGGCTGGCTACACAGAGGTTGAGACCCCGACACTGCAGGCTATCGCCGGCGGCGCTTCGGCTCGTCCGTTCATCACCCACTTCAATGCGCTCAACATAGACATGTACATGCGTATCGCTACAGAGCTCTACCTCAAGCGTCTTATCGTGGGCGGTTTTGAGGGCGTTTACGAGATTGGCAAGAACTTCCGCAACGAGGGTATGGACCGCAACCACAACCCTGAGTTCACATGTATGGAGCTCTACGTGCAGTATAAGGACTACAACTGGATGATGTCGTTCACAGAGAAGCTGCTCGAGACTGTCTGCATCGCCGTGAACGGCTCTACAGAGCGCAAGGTAGGCGACAACGTCATCTCGTTCAAGGCGCCTTACCGCCGTCTGCCTATCCTCGACGCAATCAAGGAGAAGACAGGCTTCGACTGCAACGGCAAGATCGAGGAGGAAATCCGCGCATTCTGCCTCGAAAAGGGACTTGAGGTTGACGAGACATTCGGCAAGGGCAAGCTCATCGACGAACTCTTCGGCGAGTTCTGCGAGGGCACATTCATTCAGCCTACATTCATCACCGACTATCCCGTCGAGATGTCGCCGCTTACAAAGATGCACCGCTCAAAGCCGGGACTCACAGAGCGTTTCGAGCTTATGGTCAACGGCAAGGAGCTTGCCAACGCCTACTCAGAGCTTAACGACCCGCTCGATCAGGAGGAGCGTTTCAAGGAGCAGATGCGTCTTGCTGACAAGGGCGACGACGAGGCAATGATCATCGACCAGGACTTCCTGCGTGCCCTCCAGTACGGTATGCCTCCTACATCGGGTATCGGCATCGGCATCGACCGTCTCGTTATGCTCATGACCGGTCAGACAACAATCCAGGAGGTGCTGTTCTTCCCGCAGATGAAGCCTGAGAAGAAGATTCCGCAGAGCTCTATCAAGGAGTGGGGCGAGATTGGCGTGTCTGAGGAGTGGGCTTACGTGCTCCGCAAGGCAGGCTTCAACCTTATCTCTGACATCCGCGACGAGAAGGCTCAGGGTTTGCAGCAGAAGATTGGCGAAATCAACAAGAAGTACAAACTCGGCTACGAGAAGCCGTCTGTTAACGATATCCAGGCTTGGATTGACGCCGCAGCAAACGTTGCGGTAGAAACAGCAGAAGAAGCTGAGTAATTACTATATAAATGGTAGGAAGCGCTGGCTTCCTACTGTTTAATTTCTTAACGATAACGGTAATAGGATAAATGTTTAATTGCGGAAAAATAGCAATTATTGGCGGAGGCAGTTGGGCAACTGCAATTGCCAAGATTGTGATAGGTCATACCCATCACATAGGATGGTATATGCGACGCGACGACAGCATAGAGGAGTTCAAACGCATAGGCCATAATCCTAATTATCTTACAAGTGTACACTTCAATACCGACGAGATATTCTTCTCGAGCGACATCAACCGCATCGTGGAGGCGTACGACACACTTGTGTTCGTGGTGCCGTCGCCTTATCTGAAGAACCATCTTAAGAAGTTGAAGACTCGCCTGCGCGAGAAATTCATCGTGACAGCGATTAAAGGTCTCGTTTCAGACGACAACATCGCCTGCTCCGAATACTTCCACGAGGTGTACGACGTGCCTGATGGGAATCTTGCGTGCATCGGCGGACCGTCTCACGCTGAGGAGGTGGCGCTCGAACGACTTTCCTATCTCACCATCGGCTGTTCCGACCAGGAGAAGGCGCAGGCTTTCGCAGATGTGCTCGACTCGGAGTTTATCAAGACAAAGACCTCGTCGGACGTTATCGGCATCGAATATTCGTCGGTGCTGAAGAACGTGTACGCTATCGCGTCAGGCATCTGCAGCGGTTTGAAGTATGGCGACAACTTCCAGGCTGTGCTCATATCGAACGCTGTTCAGGAGATGTCGCGTTTCCTCACCGCTATCAATCCAATCGAGCGCAGCGTCTACGACTCGGTATACCTCGGCGACCTGCTCGTTACGGGCTACTCCAAGTTCTCGCGCAACCGCACTTTCGGCACTATGATCGGCAAGGGTTATAGCGTGAAGAGTGCACAGATAGAGATGGAGATGATTGCCGAAGGATTCTTTGGCACAAAGTGTATGAAGGAGAAAAACCGACACATGCACGTGAATATGCCAATTCTTGACGCCGTATATAACATATTGTACGAGCGCATCAGTCCGCAGATAGAGATTAAGCTGCTGACAGACTCATTCCGATAAAACCAAATTTTCACAAATACACACAAAACAATGAAAAGCATCAGCTTAGACATTACAAAAGCTACACAGTTCCTTTCAAAAGGCGCTGTTGAGGCTTATGAATCAAAAGTGGCAGCCGCTCACGAGGCTCTTGAGAACGGCACTTGTCCTGGTAACGACTTCCTCGGATGGCTTCACCTGCCGTCTTCAATCACACCGGAGTTCATCGCAGAGCTTCAGAGCGTAGCCAACACGCTGCGCGAGAAGTGCGAGGTGGTAGTGGTTGCGGGTATCGGTGGCAGCTACCTCGGTGCTCGTGCCGTGATTGAGGCGCTTGGCAACTCGTTCGCTTGGCTCGTACAGGACAAGAAGAACCCTACTGTAGTTTTCGCTGGCAATAATATCGGCGAGGATTATCTCGCCGAACTCACCGACTATCTAAAGGATAAGAAGTTCGGTGTAATCAATATCTCTAAGTCGGGCACAACTACCGAGACTGCTCTCGCTTTCCGTCTGCTCAAGAAGCAGTGCGAGGAACAGCGTGGCAAGGAAGAGGCTAAGGACGTTATCGTGGCTATCACCGACGCTCACAAGGGTGCTGCGCGTGCAGCCGCTACAAAGGAAGGCTACAAGACATTCGTAATTCCTGACAACGTAGGCGGTCGCTTCTCTGTTCTTACACCGGTCGGCTTGCTGCCTATCGCTGTTGCAGGCTTCGACATCAAGGCTCTTGTTGGCGGTGCTGCCGACATGGAGAAGGCTACTGGCAAGGACGTACCGTTCGCTGAGAATCCTGCTGCTATCTACGCCGCTGTGCGTAACGCTCTCTATGCAGAGGCTGGCAAGAAGATTGAAATCCTCGTAAACTTTCAGCCGAAACTTCACTACATGAGCGAGTGGTGGAAGCAGCTCTACGGCGAGTCGGAGGGTAAGGACGGCAAGGGTATCTTCCCTGCAGCTTGCGACTTCACTACCGACCTCCACTCTATGGGTCAGTGGATTCAGGAGGGCGAGCGCTCTATCTTCGAGACTGTCATCAGCATTGAGACACCTGAGAAGACTCTGCTCTTCCCGCACGACGAGGAGAACCTCGACGGTCTTAACTTCCTCGCTGGCAAGCGCGTTGACGAGGTGAACAAGATGGCTGAGCTCGGCACTCGCTTGGCTCACGTAGACGGCGGTGTGCCTAACATCCGCGTGTCTGTTCCGCAGCTCAACGAGTACTATCTCGGTCAGATCATCTACTTCTTCGAGATTGCTTGCGGCATCAGCGGCAACCTCCTCGCCGTTAACCCGTTCAACCAGCCGGGTGTTGAGGCTTACAAGAAGAACATGTTCGCTCTGCTCAACAAGCCTGGCTATGAGGCTGAGAGCGAGGCTATCCAGAAGCGTCTTGCTGAGGAGAAGTAACGTCTATTCTTGAATAGAAATTATATCTTAATAATACAATGTGAAAAACGGACTGCAGCGAAATATATTTCGGCAGTCCGTTTTTCTATTGGTTTGAGGGTATAGCGAGTTAGAATAACAAACAATTAGCTTTTCGTCGCTGACCCTTTCTTAACTCAATATGCAAAACAATGATTAAAGAAGCAATCAAGCAATACCTGTCGTCTCACGGTTTCGATCATTTCGACCCGAAGTGCGTGCTCTTCGACATGGACGGCGTGCTCTACGACTCTATGCGCAATCATGCTGCGGCTTGGCAGGAAGCGATGGCGCAGTTCGACATCCACTTCACTGCTGCCGACTCTTATGCCACAGAGGGCGCGCGCGGCGTAGACACCATACGCCACTTTGTGCGCCAGCAGCAGGGTAGGGAGATTGACGAGGCAGAGGCGCAACGTATGTACGACGTGAAGGCCGACCTCTTCCATCGTATGCCGACTGCCGAGATATTCCCCGGTGTGCTCGATATCATGCAGAAGATTCAGTCGACGGGCCTTACAATCGGCGTTGTAACGGGTAGCGGTCAGCGTCCGCTCATCAAGCGTTTACTGTCTGATTTCCAGGGCTTTCTCACCGAAGATCATATCGTGAGTGCTTACGATGTGCAGCGTGGCAAACCCAATCCAGATCCATATCTCATGGGACTGCGCAAGACTGGCAATTACGAGCCCTGGCAGGGCATCGTCGTTGAGAATGCTCCGCTCGGCGTCCGTGCCGGTTCAGCCGCCAACATCTTCACTGTGGGCATCAATAGCGGTCCGCTGCCCGATTCGGCTCTCTCTGACAATGGTGCGAATATTGTTCTTCAGCGCATGACCGAACTATGCGACTTGTGGGGCGAAATTCTCGCTGCCCGCAATTGATATAAAGTCAGCTGCATTAGCTTTCCGCTATGTGCAGCTGACTTTTTTTATAAAAATGATAAGTCGCCTTAATTTTTCGCCTCTATAATTCTTATAATATATTATTGCTGTCCGCTAAAACTCCAAAGAGCATAAAAACCCTGCCCGAAGTCCTTTA
>OMCE01000300.1_pt1 | contig 26567 bp, 25 predicted proteins | sample 1644981 | NCBI WGS metagenome assembly OMCE01 (sample SAMEA103958151, study PRJEB25191) | human gut metagenome | reverse complement strand
ATAACCCAGGGCGTTGCCCTGGGCTAAGAGCTTCTGCCCTTTCAGGGCGTGTGGGATAAAGCTTGCGACACAGGGCGTGTGGGGCAAGACTTGCGACACAGGGCGTGTGGGATAAAGCTTGCGAAACAGGGCGTGTGGGGTAAAGCTTGCGAAACAAGCCGTGTGGGGCAAGACTTGCGACACAGGGCGTGTGGGGTTAAACTTGCGAAACTTGAGTTAGCCTTCATTCTTCAAGTCTTCTTCGTACTCCTTGAGGAAGCTGTACATAGACTTGAGGGCTGTGTTGGCGGCAATTGCGAGATTGATGTCGCGACCAAAATCCTCGGTAAGCTTGAGGGTACGCACATCGTCCTTGCTGCCATAACCAATCCAGATGGTACCAACAGGAATCTCGGCTGTACCGCCTGTAGGACCTGCCACACCGGTAGCCGAAATGGCGAAGTCTACCTTCAGTGCATCAATGGCGCCAAGCACCATTTCGCGTGCCACCTCCTCGCATACGGCAGTCTGCTCTTCCAGCACCTCGTGACTTACCTTCAGGATGTTCTCTTTCACTTCGTTGGTATAAGATACGATACCACCCTTGAAGTAGTTGGAAGCACCTGGCACAGAGATGATTGCCTCAGCGATTCTACCGCCAGTGCAACTCTCTGCCGTACCCAATGTTTTCTCACTATTATAGAGCAATTCAGAAATATTCTTGCTCAAAATTTTGCTTTCAAATTCCATTTATATCAGTGTTAAGTGTTTACTGCTATTTGAATGTCACCTTAGAGTATGCAGGCAGGTCGATGCTGGCAAAATCGCCGTCACGATACTTGAATGTACCTACACAGGCTATCATGGCTGCATTGTCCGTGGTATAGCTGAACTTAGGAATATAAATCGTCCAGCCGAAACGCTGAGCATGATCACGGAAGGCATTGCGCAAGCCGTTGTTGGCTGAAACTCCTCCCGCCACAGCCACGTATTTGATGCCTGTCTGTTTTACTGCCATACGCAACTTCTTCATCAGGATATCTACGATGGTGTACTCGATGCTGGCTGCCAGGTCGTACTTGTTCTTCTCGACGAAGTCGGGATCCTCTGCCACCCATTTGCGCAAGCTATAGAGGAAACTGGTCTTGAAACCAGAGAAACTGTAGTCCATACCCTGTATATGAGGCTCGGCAAAGGTGAAGGCCTTAGGATTTCCCTGTCGCGCATACTTGTCGACTACAGGTCCGCCAGGATAGCCCCACTCCAACACCTTAGCACACTTGTCTATCGCCTCGCCTGCCGCGTCGTCGATGGTCTGTCCCAACACCTGCATATCGTTATAGGCATTCACCTTTACTATCTGCGAGTTTCCTCCACTCACCAAGAGACAGAGGAAGGGGAATGGAGGCGCACTCTGGTCGTCGTCCGACTCCTTGATGAAGTGTGCCATGACATGTCCCTGCAGATGGTTGACATCAATGAGAGGGATATTAAGCGAGCGAGCAAAACCCTTGGCAAAGCTTACACCAACAAGCAACGAACCCATCAGACCAGGTCCACGTGTGAAAGCCACGGCACTGAGGTCTTCCTTCTTTATACCTGCACGCGCTATGGCCTGATCAACAACAGGCACCACGTTCTGCTGATGTGCACGCGAAGCCAACTCGGGCACTACGCCACCATAGGCTTTGTGCACCTCCTGTGAGGCTGTGACATTGCTCAGCAACACTCCATTCTTGAGCACAGCGGCTGAGGTGTCGTCGCAACTGCTCTCTATACCTAATATATATATATCCTTCATAGTTCTTTAATATGTAAGAATCTCCACACCAGTATCGGTCATGACGAGTGTATGCTCCCACTGAGCCGATGGCTTCTCGTCGCCAGTGATAACTTCCCATCCGTATGGGTCGTCGGCATCGATAAACACCTTCCATGTACCCATGTTGATCATAGGTTCAATGGTGAACACCATACCAGGTACCAGAAGCATGCCTGTGCCCTTGTGTCCATAGTGCAACACCTCGGGCTCCTCGTGGAACTGAAGTCCCACACCATGTCCGCAGAGATCGCGCACTACACCATATCCATATTTCTTGCAATGATTCTCGATGGCATGACCGATGTCGCCCACAAAACTGTAAGGCTTAGCCACCTCCATACCTATCTCGAGACATTCCTTTGCCACACGTACCAACTGTTCTTTCTCGGGAGTTGTCTTTCCACCAACGATAAACATACGGCTGGCATCAGCATAATATCCGTCAACGATGGTAGTCATATCCACATTCACGATATCACCCTCCTGGAGAACATCTTCCTCCTTTGGAATGCCATGGCACACCACCTCGTTGATGCTGGTGCACACACTCTTAGGGTAGCCCTCATAGTTGAGGCAGGCAGGAATGGCATCGTGGTCCTTGCAGTACTGCATACAGATATCATCTATCTCCTGGGTGTTCATACCCGGACGAATAGCCTCTGCCACAGCGTCGAGACAACCCGTATTCACTACTCCGCTCTTGCGGATGCCTTCTATCTGTTCTGGAGTCTTGATCAACTCGCGTGTAGGAACTAACTTTCCCTTACTCTCCCAATACATGACTTGCTTGTCGAGATCGGTAAGTGGCTGACCTGGCAGGCAATGCCATCTTTTCTTTTTGATTGCCATTTTCTTGTTTTTGTTATTTTCTTATTTTGCAAGTGCAAAAGTACAATCTTTTTTTAAAATTGCCCAACATTTTGCCATAAAACTTACTTTCTTGACCTTCGAAGTCATTATCGTAAGCCGGCAGTCAGAAATTTGTATATCTCATCTGTCCAGTCGGCACCATTGGCAGGACAATAGGTATTTATCCCCAACTCGCTTGCTGCCGCACAGTTGCGTGGACCATCGTCGACGAAGAGTGTCTCTTCGGGAAGGATGTGCTCCTGAGCCAACACACGACGGAAGAACATCTCGTCGGGCTTCATACAGCCCATCTCATAACTGCGATACATAGAATCGAAATAATAATCGACAGAATGGCCATCGCCAGAGAACTCCGGACTCTCAGCCCAATCCATGACATAAGGATTGGTATTGGAGAGCATCACGACACGAAAACCCTTACGACGCAACTCCTTCAGGGCATCCAACTTATAGAACGGAAGCTCTTTCATATAGCCCAGCCAACAATGCCTCACCTCATCGAAGGTAAGTTCGCGACCACACATCTCGCCCAACTTTCGGCGAAATTCCTCCTCTCCTATCTTGCCTTCTTCCAAATCGCCAAAGAAGCCTTGCTGGCGATAGGGGTCGAGTACGCGGTCTACATCAGCGACTCCTAAGTCGCTAAAACGTTTCTTGGCTTCATCGCCGTCGAGGGTAGCGATCACGCCACCGAAGTCGAAAATAATTGTCTGTATCATTTATCCTGATATGTTATTGTTGTTTCAAAACTTCAGTTTCTCCTCTTTCAAAACAGGTTAAGTTTATTCTCGCGGGCTTCCTGCAGACTTCCCAAACGGGCCTGCTGCTCATGATATTTCTGTCTGAGCTGCTCATATCGCCGCTTCAGTTCCGCCTCATAGGCTGCACCGTCTTTACCGAACAAACGGGCACAGATACCGGCATTCAGACTGGCATCCTTCACCCATACCACGGGGCCGTCGTACACGGGAGCTATCTTCAGAGCCACATGCATCTCGCTGGTAGTGGCTCCTCCCACCATGATGGGAAGCCGCAATCCTGCATTCTGCATCTGTTGAGCCACATGCACCATTTCCTCGAGCGAGGGAGTGATGAGTCCGCTCAGTCCGACGGCATCTGCTTTTTCCTCAACAGCTTTTCTTACTATCTGCTCGGCAGGCACCATCACCCCGAGATCTACCACATCATAGTTGTTGCACGACATCACCACTGCCACGATATTCTTTCCTATGTCATGTACGTCGCCTTTCACCGTTGCCAAGACCACCTTGCCAGCCTTCGACGATCCGCCTTCCTTCTCGGCCTCTATATGCGGCTGAAGTATAGACACGGCAGCCTTCATGGTACGGGCAGTCTTCACCACCTGTGGCAGGAACATCTTGCCCTCGCCAAAGAGTTCGCCCACCTCGTTCATGCCATCCATCAGCGGCCCTTCTATCACATTGACGGCATGAGGATATTTACCCAATGCCTCGTCGATATCGACCTGCAGGAAGTCGGATATGCCTTTGCGCAAGGCATACTTCAAGCGGTTCTCTACGCTGTCCTTTCTCCACTCTGGTGCAGCAGGCTTAGGTGCGGTTGCTCCCCCAGCCTTGGCAGCTTTTGCAGCATCGGCTTTCTCCTTGATCTCGGCAGCCAGTTCGATGAGGTCTTCGTAAGCGCCCTTACGGCGGTTGAGCACCACATCCTCGATGATGTCCAGCTGTTCCTTGGGAATCTTGTGATAGTCCATCCGCGCCTTGGCATTGACGATACCGAAGTCCATGCCCTTCTGCTGAGCATAATGCAGGAACACAGAGTGGATAGCCTCACGTATATAGGTGTTTCCGCGGAAAGAAAACGACAGGTTGCTCACACCTCCGCTGACATGAGCTCCGGGCAGATGAGTTGTTATCCACTCGGTGGCCCGTATGAAGTCGACAGCGTAGTTGTCGTGCTCCTCCATACCTGTGGCAATGGCGAGCACGTTAGGATCGAAGATGATATCAAGCGGGTTCATCCCCACCTGATCCACCAATATATGGTAAGCCCTCTCGGCTATCTCTATTCTGCGCTCAAAGGTTGTGGCCTGTCCTACCTCGTCAAAGCACATCACCACACAGGCGGCTCCGTATCTGAGCACATCCTTGGCATGAGCGACAAACACTTCCTCGCCCTCCTTGAGCGATATGGAGTTGACGATACACTTGCCCTGACAACACTTCAGTCCGGCAGTGATGACATCCCATTTGGACGAGTCGATCATGATAGGCACTTTGGCAATCTCGGGCTCGGCAGCTATCATATTGAGGAAATTCACCATCTCGGCCTTGGCATCAAGCAGTCCGTCGTCCATATTGACGTCTACCACAGCGGCCCCGTCAGCTACTTGCTTGCGGGCTATACCGAGGGCTTCCTCATAACTCTTCTCATTGATAAGTCGCAGGAACTTCCGGCTTCCTGCCACATTGCACCGTTCACCCACATTGACAAAACGTGAGCTGTCTATCGGCGCATGTACATGATCATCCACCTGCAGCAAGTCGAGACCTGATAGCCACATATACTGTGGTCGCTGGGTTACGACATGAGGTTTCTTTCCCTCTGCCATCTGCGCATATCGGGCTATGAAATCGGGCGTAGTACCACAGCATCCACCAATGATATTGACCAGTCCTTCGTCGATAAACTCGGCAATCTGAGGCGCCATACTTTCAGGTGTCTCGTCGTAGGCACCCATCTCGTTGGGCAGTCCGGCATTGGGATGCGCACTAATATAATAAGGTGCAATCTTTCCCATACGCTCTATGAAAGGCTTCATCTGCGGGGCGCCGAAGGCACAGTTCATGCCTACCGAGAAGATAGGATAAGGCGACAGACTGGCAAGGAAAGCCTCTATCGTCTGTCCGCTAAGGGTTCTTCCTGCCAGGTCGCTAACGGTGAGACTCACCATCACAGGCAACTCCACGCCACGTTTCTTCATCATCGTGAAGGCTGCGTCAATCATTGCCTTGCAGTTGAGTGTATCGAAAACCGTCTCGATGAGGATCACATCCACCCCTCCCTCTATCAGGCCGTCTATCTGTTCGCAGCAGTCGTCGAAGAGTTCGTCGTAAGTGATGTCGCGCGCAGCAGGATTGCTCACATCAGGACTCATGGAACACGTCTTGTTGGTGGGTCCCACGTCGCCTGCCACAAATCTTGGTTTATCGGGTGTAGAGAACTGATCTGCCTGTATCCTTGCCAACCTTGCGCCCTGGTAAGCCATCTCGCGGGCATAATCCTCCAGATGATAGTCGGCTTGCGAGATACGCTGCGAAGAGAAGGTGTTGGCAGAGATGATGTCGGCTCCTGCCTCTAAATAGCGCCTGTATATGTCGGAGATGACATCAGGACGAGTCAGGTTCAGCACGTCATTATTGCCTTTCATCTGTCCGGGCACGTCGGCAAACCTCTCTCCCCTGAAGTCTTCCTCAGTAAGATTGTATTTCTGTATCTCCGTGCCCATGGCACCGTCGAGAATCAGTATTTTCCTGTCACATTGCTCTTTCAGTCTGTTGATATGCCCCATATATAATAATGTGTTACCCTCTTATACTATTGGATTTTTCACTTGTCGTTATTTACGCTTCACTATATGTTAGAAGTGCTTGATAGCCCTGTCCATTTCTCTTCTGTCTCCCTTCTCCTTCAGTGTCTGACGCTTGTCATACTCCTTCTTACCCTTGCACAGAGCGATGTCGACCTTGGCACGGCCATGGTCGTCGATGAAGATGAGGGTAGGTACAATGGTGAAGCCTGGCTGCTTGGCATCTTCTTCCAGACGGCGCAACTCACGCTTGTTGAGCAGCAACTTGCGGTCACGACGTGCCTCATGGTTACCGAACGATCCATAGAAATAAGGTGAAATATTCATGCCCTTAGCCCACAGCTCTCCATTATAGAAATCGCAGTAACAGTCTACCAAAGAAGCTTTACCACCTCTTATCGACTTGATTTCTGTACCAGTGAGCACGATGCCAGCAGTATAGGTGTCGACAAAGAAATACTCAAACGACGCCTTCTTGTTTCTTATCTGCACAGGGCTCTTCTTGCGGAGCTCTTGTTCTTGCTTATTCATTATATCCTCTCCTTTTTAAAAAATATATTCACGCAGGCGCACTACTTCTCCTCCACGGTGGCGAAAAGTTCAATATGCTCGTCGATATAACAAGCCACCTGAGCAGTCCACTGCTCCTCGTTCTCAACGAAATCATCATCGAAATCATCAAAGAACGGATACTTCTCATAGAGAGCCATGAACTCCTCGTCGCTCATGTCGCGCTCTATGTCCTCGTGGGCCAAGTTATAACACTTGTGGGCCTTGTTGATAAGTTTGTACAGTCCTGCGACCCCCCAGTTACGGAACGCCTTGTCGGTAGGATTCTTGAAGATAAAACCTCCATAACCATTGTGTATGAGCTGTACCATTCCTCCGTCCATCATCTCCTGATGCAGCACGTCCCATGCCAAGAGTGTAATCTGGTCGCTGTTGAGCTCGGCCATGTTCTGCGCATTGAGCTCACCGCCCAAAGCGTTTCTGATGGCATCCACAAAAGCCTGTACGAACTCGTCCATACCTGCCTCTGCCGCTTTGCGCAGCACACTGTCATTTATCTTAACCTGCGTCATATAATCATTAAAAATTGCAATTTTCAGTTTGCAAAGATACACCAAAAAGCGCACAAACCAAAGAAAATCCGAAAAAATGAGTTTAAAGAGTTAAAAAGAATATATAATTTGCCCCTTTTCGTAAAAAAAATCGTACTTTTGTGGTCGGAATTCTGTGTCTTACGTCAGACATTCCGTCATAATGAATGTATTCAAACATTTTATATACTAATATAAAAAATTTAGCGAATATGATCTATTCTAAAGAAGTAGACAACATGTGCGTTGTCGCTAAGGGTCCTAACCACGGACCAGCTCCAATTCCTGAGGAGGGAAAATGGATTCAGGCAAAAGAGATCAAGGACATCTCTGGTTACACCCACGGTGTGGGTTGGTGTGCACCTCAGCAGGGTGCTTGTAAATTGTCACTCAACATCAAGGACGGTGTTATCCAGGAGGCTCTCGTTGAGACTATCGGTTGTACTGGTATGACTCACTCAGCAGCTATGGCTTCTGAGATTCTTCCAGGCAAGACTATCCTTGAAGCATTGAACACCGACCTCGTTTGCGACGCTATCAACACAGCTATGCGCGAGCTCTTCCTCCAGATTGTTTACGGTCGTAGCCAGAGCGCTTTCTCTGAGGGCGGTCTTGTTATCGGCGCTGGTCTTGAGGACTTGGGTAAGGGTCTTCGTTCACAGACTGGTACTCTCTATGGTACTGTAGCTAAGGGTACACGTTACCTCGAGTTGACAGAGGGTTACATCACAAAGCAGTTCCTCGATAAGGACAGCCAGGTTTGTGGTTATGAGTATGTTCACCTCGGCAAGATGATGGAAGCTATCAAGAACGGTATGGACGCTAACGAGGCTGTCAAGAAGTTCACAGGTAGCTACGGTCGTACAACTGCTGAGCAGGGTGTTGTTAAAGCAATTGATCCACGTAAAGAATAATAAGGAGATACTGATATGATTAGAAAAGTAAGTTACGAAAGTCAGGAACGTCGCGAGAAGCAAGTTCTTGCAGCTCTGAATGCTAACGGTATCAAGAGCTTGGAAGAGGCTAATCAAATCTGCGAGGACGCAGGTGTTGATCCTTATCAGATGTGTGAAGACACTCAGCGTATCTGCTTCGAGAACGCTAAGTGGGCGTATGTAGCCGGTGCTGCTATCGCTATCAAGAAAGGTGTCAAGACAGCTGCCGACGCTGCTGAGGCTATCGGTATCGGTCTGCAGGCTTTCTGCATCCCTGGTTCTGTTGCCGATGACCGTAAGGTAGGTCTCGGTCATGGTAACTTGGCTGCCCGTCTGCTCCGCGAGGAGACACAGTGCTTCGCTTTCTTGGCAGGTCACGAGTCTTTCGCTGCTGCTGAGGGTGCTATCAAGATCGCCGAGATGGCTAACAAGGTTCGTAAGAACCCATTGCGCGTTATCCTCAACGGTTTGGGTAAGGACGCTGCTCAGATCATCAGCCGTATCAACGGTTTCACATACGTACAGACCAAGTTCGACTACTACACAGGTGAGTTGAAGATTGTTAACCGTATCGCTTACAGCGATGGCCCACGTGCTAAGGTTAACTGCTATGGTGCTGACGACGTACGTGAGGGTGTTGCTATCAACTGGAGCGAGGACGTAGACGTATCTATCACAGGTAACTCTACCAACCCTACACGTTTCCAGCACCCAGTAGCCGGTACTTATAAGAAGGAGCGTATTGCCGCTGGCAAGCCATACTTCTCAGTAGCTTCTGGTGGTGGTACAGGTCGTACTTTGCACCCAGACAACATGGCTGCTGGTCCTGCTTCATACGGTATGACTGATACTCTCGGCCGTATGCACTCTGACGCTCAGTTTGCAGGTTCTTCTTCAGTTCCTGCTCACGTAGAGATGATGGGCTTCCTCGGTATGGGTAACAACCCAATGGTAGGTGCTACTGTAGCTATCGCCGTAGCTATCGACCTCGCTATCAACAAGAAGTAATCCACTTCAAGACAAATAAGAATATCCCTGTAACTGTACAGTTGCAGGGATTTTTTGTGCAAGTTCTTGTAGTTTTGGTATTGCTATTACAGAATTTATTTGTATCTTTGTACTGCCATTCGTCTGAGAAGGACTGTGAGATTGACTCCCCTTATGAAAATTCGGACGTTTGGCATTTTCATTTTTTATATCACTACAAACATTCATATAAAAAGGAAATAAGAGAGCTGAATGCGAAGCAGATTTTCTTGTCTTACCAAGATGGAAAAGTGCCTAAGAAAGAGCACTATTGTGCCCCCGAAAGGCACAAATTGAGCACAAGTAAGACACCACCCGTAAACCCGAAGCACAGATTTCTATCTTTCGGAGATACGAGTCGCAAACAAGTCTTTTGTACTTAGGGAATAAGCAGATTTTATCGCTTTGCAAGCAAAATCCTACTAAATCCTACTGGTTACAAATTTAAGAGGGAATCACTTTTATAATAAAAAGTTTGGGAGAATCAATAAAAAAGCTTATATTTGCAATGTAAATCAAATAGTAACGCTTATGCTTAGCAAGAATGTACAAGAAATGATACCAAAGATACAGCAGTATCTTGCTAACCAGCCCATAGAAAAGGCATGGCTGTTTGGTTCATGCTCTCGTGGTGAAGAAACTCCCAAGAGCGATGTTGACTTGTTGGTAAGATACCAAGACAGTGACTCAATATCCCTGTTCGATATCTCTAGAATCATGGTAAATCTCAAAAAGATTATCAAACGCCCTGTAGATTTAATAGAAGAGGATTATCTTCTTCCTTTTGCATCAAAATCCGCAAACCGAGATAAAATATTGATTTATGATCGCAAAGAAAGATATAGTCGTTTTAAAACCATAAATCAAGCAACTACTTGATTCTGGGCAGTTTTCAAAAAAATAAGCAAAAGAAAGGCGTGACAATAAGTAGCAATAAAAACACCACTTATTTCCACGTTTTTTTTCTATATATACGATGAAATATAGCCATAAATATCACCAGAAGTAGTATCCAAGAACGTGAGATCTGTCATTTTCAAGACACCAATCATACGATATTCATTATACAATTGGCGAGAAAAACGAAGTTCAAAGGCTAAGCGCAAATCATCTTTTGCATCTTGCAGGCTATCCGATATCAGCATAATATAAAGTTTCATAAAAAAACAAAAGAGAATTTCTTAAATTCAAGTAAAAAAGTTATTTTTGCATTAAAAATTTATATTGAATTGATATGAGCAACAAAAGTAATAATCAAGGCAGAGCATACGAATTCATTTGTTTGCTTTCTCTATATGAAGCAATCAAACAGATTAGAAATGCTAAAATTATTAAGAATAGCAGCTATGAAGCTGCACATAAAGCTTGGAATACCCTTAAGCCAAGTGAACAAGCACTATATACTCTTAGTGCAAAATCTACTATAGATACTATTTTTTCTCTAGAACCAAACATTATCGAAGAAGATAATGACATTCTCAATTTATTTATTCAAACTGACAAGCATGGTGAAAATGCAGATGTTAGAGACATTATCATTGAGCGAAAAGATATACGATGGGAAATTGGCTTAAGTATTAAGCATAACCATACGGCCGTAAAACACAGTCGTTTATCTGCCTCTCTTGACTTTGGAGAAAAATGGTATGGAGTTAAATGCTCACAAAATTACTGGGAAGCAACAAAACCAGTTTTTAACTTTCTCAAAGAAAAGAAGAAGACAGGTATATTATTTGAAGAATTAAATGCTAAAGAAGAAACTGTTTACGTTCCTCTCCTAAAAGCTTTCATCAATGAAGTATCTACACAAATAAAGCAAAACTCTTCCATTCCGCGCAAAATGGTAGAATATCTTATAAGTAAATATGATTTCTATAAAGTTATTAGTATTGATCAGAAAAGAATCACAACGATTCAGTCTTTCAACATGTATGGAACATTAAATCAGGCAAGCAAAGTAAAAGAACCTGATATACGAATTCCTCTCATAAACTTACCATCTGAGCTACTATACATAGATTTCAAGCCTAATCACAAGAATACTGTGATTATGTGTTTTGATAATGGTTGGCAGTTTTCGTTTAGAGTACACAATGCAGAGAAACATGTTACACCATCTCTAAAATTTGACATTCAAATAGAAGGAATGCCTATTGATATTAAAATAAATTTCGATTGTACTTGGAAGAATGAGAATAATTAGCTTATTTTCTGGTGCTGGTGGCTTAGACCTAGGTTTTCATAATGCAGGATTCGAAACCATTACAGCAAATGAATTCGACAAAAAAATATGTCCAACATTCAGAGCAAACTTTCCTAATGTTGATTTAATCGAAGGTGACATACGTAATATTCCCTCAGAACGTTTTGCCGACAACATTGTTGGCATAATCGGTGGTCCCCCATGCCAATCATGGAGTGAAGCTGGTTCCTTAAAAGGAATTGAAGACGCAAGAGGACAGTTGTTTTTCGAATATATACGAGTACTCAGAGACAAGCAACCACTTTTCTTTGTTGCAGAAAACGTTTCAGGGATGCTCGCTAAAAGACATGAGACTGCTGTCAAGGGATTTATGAAGCTTTTTGACGAAGCAGGATATGATGTCAATCTCAAAATGCTTAATGCAAATGACTTCAATGTTCCTGAAGATAGAGACCGTGTCTTCTATATAGGTTTTCGTAAAGATTTAAACATACATGATTTCGAATATCCCACACCTTTGGAGCATAAACCAACTCTAAGAGAAGCGATTTGGGATTTACAGGAGACAGCAATTCCCGCAAGAGAAAAGAATCATACAAATGGAGGAGATTGTACCATTCCGAATAATGAATATTTTACTGGTGCTTTCTCACCTATCTTTATGTCTAGAAATCGTGTACGTAGCTGGGATGAACCAGGATTTACAGTTCAAGCTAGTGGACGTCAATGCCAATTACACCCACAAGCTCCAAAAATGATAAAAGTTGAAAAAAATCTACAAAAGTTTGTTCCTGGCAAAGAGCATCTATATCGTCGTATGACCGTACGTGAAGTTGCACGAGTACAAAGTTTTCCTGACAACTTTGTTTTTCTATATGATGAAGTTAACATGGGATACAAAATGATAGGAAATGCTGTTCCTGTCAATCTTGCATATCACGTTGCGATGAGTATCAGAAGAGCATTAGACAGACATGGTATTAATTACCAATAATTAAGAAACTATGAAGGTAGCATCATTTTTTTCGGGATGTGGTGGTTTAGATTTAGGATTTGAACAAGCAGGATTTGATGTCATTTGGGCAAATGACATCAATCCTATTGTTTATGACACATATAAATACAATCATCCGAACACATATCTTTGCAAGAAAGATATGCGAGAACTCAATATATCAGAAATACCTGAATGTGATGGTTTTATCGGTGGTCCACCTTGTCAATCGTGGAGTGAAGGAGGCAAACAATTAGGTCTCCTTGATGAACGTGGAAAACTATTCCTAACATATATCAAAATCATACGTTCTAAACTGCCCAAATTCTTTGTTATTGAAAATGTAAAAGGAATATTAAACAACAAACACTTTCAAACCTTTATGGCTATGCTTGAAGAATTGAAAAGTGCAGGTTATATTGTGCATTATTCACTAATGAACACTATGTTTTATCATATTCCACAAGAACGATATAGAGTGATTATTGTCGGTATCAGAACCGACATACGTATAGACTATCATTTTCCTCAGCCCGACAAGAATCATATCATCAACCTCAACCAAGCCATTGGTGACATTAAAGAAATGCCCAATAAGTATAACCAAGAGAAAGTAATTAGCAACGATACCCTTTGGTTAAACCATGATACATATACAGGACCATATGATGCTAAATTTATGGCAAGAAACCGTGTTCGAGGTTGGAATGAAGTTTCTTTCACTATTCAAGCACAAGCACGCAACTGCCCGCTTCACCCTCAAGCACCAAAGATGAAATTCATATCACGCAACAAACAAATATTTGTTCCTGGATATGAGCAGCTATATCGTCGTTTGAGCATTAGAGAGTGTGCTAGAATCCAAACATTTCCAGACCATTTTAAATTCATCTATGACCATGTATGTGATGGTTATACGATGGTTGGTAATGCTGTTCCACCACGTTTAGGAAAAGCCATTGCATTATCTCTATTAGATGCATTTTCTCAGATTGCAAGCCCTAAGAAGCATATACTTGTTGCAACATATAAAGATAATTATCAGTTAAACATCATAAAAGAACAACACCTATATTATGTAAGAGCAGGCTTACGATATGGTTCCATTCAATTTCCATCAGGGATGAAAGCACCAGATTTCTTACTTTTACACAAAAATGGTAAAAAACTTTTATTTAGTCTAAAAGAAGAATACCCACAAATGGTTTCTGCTGACGAATTACGAGAATATGGCTTCACACCTTCTGGTGATTTGTATTGGCTTTTAAAAATTAAAGAAGAACAGATTCTTTCCACAAAAGAAATGGAATTCAAAAACATCAAATTAAGGACAGGAAAATTACAATATGTTCCATATATATTAGAGGTCAATTAACAAAAGGGATGAATAAGGAATTTCCGGTTTCATCGTCGCTATATAAAAAAAATAAGCATTGAACTTTACTCTGAGAATGGGCTAACAGATAATACCCAAGAGATAGATACAAAAGAAGTGCAGGCTTCCCTTATCTAACTCTCGGGCATTTGGCGTGAACCATTCCTACAGATAAGTTCTGCTCTCACTATTGCGCAGGCTTTCACTTATTCTATGTAGGAAATACATCTGTTAATCGCCAAATTTCAAGAGACTCCAAATAATCGTAAACGCTTGTATTTAATATTTTATATGTCTAAAATTTTGTTCTTTCTGTTTCTTATTATTCTATTTTATTTGTTCAACTTATGTTACAAGAGAGCAGTCGCCTGCGGCAACCTCTTCTCCTTTTGAGGCCAAAGTTACAAAAAATAAATGAAATATGCAACTTAATACCTCAAAATATCTTTTACCGAGTAAATTTTACTTGAAACATCAAAAGAGAAATACTGGTCATCCATAATCATATAATTCTCTCTCTGCTTCTTACTCAGACTCTTAATATCGGGCTTCTTCAAGAGAATACTTGAAGTCTTCCATCAGCCACATTGCCATATCTTTGATAGAGCATTAAGCAATATGCCTATCTGTCCGGCAGAAAGTTTTGTTTGTCCTTCCATAATTATATTTTTTCTTTTGTGGGCAAATTTACAAAGAATTATCGAGAATACCACATTTTAGTATATATAAAAGTTTGGAGATTACAAAGAAAACTTGTAATTTTGCAGCACATATAATAAATTGATTAATAGGAGGACATAAATATGGCAACAGCAATAAAAGCAATCCCTACTTTACATGGCGAAGATGCAATTCGATTTCGTGAGGAAATGGAAGCAAACGAAAGAGCATTTCTTTCAAGAACGAAAAGGGATAGAAATAAAGACCCCTTTGTTATAAAAATGAGAGAAATGTTACGCAAATCTGGATTAAGATAATCAAGAAAATGAAATATTCTGGCGTTTTAATAGGAAGATTAGCTGTTGCTTCCAAATATGCCAACAAAGGCATAGGAACAGATGTCATAAGATTTATCAAAGAATGGTTTGTTGATGAGGACAACAGATCTGGTTGTAGATTGGCTATCGTAGATGCTAAGAACAAGCCAAATGTTCTTCAGTTCTATCAAAAGAAATGCCATTTCAAATTCTTATTCAAATCAGAAGAAGATGAATTTAGATACATGCATCTACACGAAGATAAATGTTGTGACAAACAAGCTATACGCCTTAATACGAGACTAATGTATTGTGACTTATTGGCAGAAGATTAACGAAGTATTTAAAGATTCTTAGCTTAAAACAGAAGAAAACTATTGCTAATCACTGTTGATTACATACTTAGCTGTAGAGATAATGAATGAGGTTGCTATGCCTGATTATCCTATACTGATGTATTTGCGAAATTCTCTTATATTTTCCTCGCTGAGATTTCATTATTTTCAACTGAATCTTATTTGAGTGCGAATATTGAGAATATGAACAAGGAAAAGAAAATACTGAAAATCAGACAGTTATATTTTTTGTGTTTGAAGGATAATATTTATAAATTCTTAAATCGTACGACATAGTACCCTATAGTCGTACGACATGAGAGTGCATAGACGTACAACATGGGAGTGCATAGACGTACAACATGGGAGTTATAGTCGTACGACTTGAGAATATTATAAGGCATTACAATTAATATTTGATGCGAAAAGCAGTAAAATGAGAATCCTTTGTATGCTGAATTCCATTCTTTGAATGCTACATTGGCGAAAGACAAGGATGTAAAATTCGGAAAGAAATAATTACAACAAAGAACTGGGAGATTGTGAAAAATAATCGTATTTCTCGCAATCTCCTGATACCTTTACCAGCAATAAGCTATTCCTCGCTTCTCACACTCTTTACGCAGGGCTGCAAGGAAGAAGCTGCGCTCACTTACCCAACCACGAACATTACGCTCGTGATCAACGGTCTGCTTTAATTGTTCATCGCTGTATGCGGCAAAGCGGGCTGCATACTCTGAAATTCTGGACTCGGCATAGCCAGAACAAACAGTTGAAGACTCGGCATTAGCTGCCATTGCATTCTCATTCTTTAAATCTGAATTTGGATTCATAAAGATAATTATTTTAAGTTGTTAAACACTTACGCATCCTTTTACCACCGTGGTTATCTCTATGTGAAACTCGGTTGAATTCCCCTTCTTCTTAAGAAGAAGATTTACCAAGGGAGAACTTGATATGGTTAAACTTTCGCAAGTTTACATTATAATAGTATTATTCAAGTTTCGCAAGCTCAGAAGTTAAAGGAGTTAAAGGAGTTATCGCTCCCTACGGTCGCTGAGGAGTTAAGACAACAGTCTTTTTGGCGTAGTTTTTTAAGCAGCAAGACATACGTCTTAACTCCTTAACTTCCTTAACTCCTTTAACTTCCTGATATGCGAAACTTCAGTAGTATTATAATAATACCGAGCCCACTTTAAAAAGTCGAAAATCATATTTTTACCTTTGTAACTTATTGATAATCAATATCTGATTTTCGTAAAATTGACTTTTTAAAGTGGGCTCAATCAATAAGGCTAAGAGTGGTCAACTAAAATCGTTAAACCACACCCTTTCCCGAACATCAATGATGACTACAAGGAAAGAAGCAACAGATGCTGCTGCTTCGTTAATCTTTCAGCGAATAGGTGACAGTAGTCACAACCCTTACCTTTTTAATATAAGGAGTATTCGAGTCGCGGTCGTCGATGGAGAACTGTCCCTGGTCTGCATTCATAATCTTGTCGATCTTACTCTTGCTGTTCTTGGCAAACTGCTCGGCGGTCTGCTCAGCATTCTCTATCGCCTCCTGCATCATCTTGGGCTTCATCTTGCGGAAAGCCACAAATTCATATTTCACAGGATTGTCGTAACCTCCATCCACAATGGCTATGCCCTTCTGGAGCAATTCCCCCTGACGGGCAATAAGACTGCGGATAAGCTTCACATTATTCGACGTAACAGTGATGATGGAAGTGATGTTGTAACGATAAGGATTCTTGTTTTCTCCATATCGCTCGGCATTCAGGTCGATCACCACAGGAGCATTGACATTGATCTCTGCTGCCTTCACGCCATTAGCTAACAGGAACTGGCGAATGGTACTCGTCGTATGGTTGATGGTCTGATACAACTGGGGCAGGTCATTGCCTATCTCCTTCGACAGGATAGGCCATGTCACCTTGTCGGCTTCCACCTCCTTTTCTGCCAAACCCTTAACCACTACTTTGCGGTCCTTACCTGCCAGACCCTCCAAGCCCGACTTGATACAAAATCCAAGCGCAATGACACCGATGGCTAAGATTGCTGCTTGCTTGATACCTGTATTGATATTCATGTTTTCTTTGTTATTAAGTTTTACTTACTGTTTCCTAACGCCTCAAGAAGCTGCGACAGTTTTTGAGGCACTCACTTTATTTTCACAAAATTACACAAAACAACTGATATCCAAGTCTTTTTATGTGTTATAATAATCTAAAATCTGCATTTAAGATGAAAATCATCAGAAAAAACAGCCGCAACCGCCTACTATATCGATTATTCTGTGTAACTTTGCAAAAGGAATTCTAAACACTGAGAAAATGAATCAAAAAGAAATATTCAACAATATCATGAGCCGTACTTCCGTGCGAAGCTTTCTCGACCAACCTGTTGAGTCGGAGAAAGTAGAGATGCTGTTGCATGCAGCCATGGCAGCACCCTCGGCTTGTAACAAACAGCCCTGGCACTTTGCTGTGATAGACGACAGGAAGTTACTCGATCAGATTCCTCATTTCAGTCCATATGCCAGCATGGCAAAGGAAGCTCCGCTTGCCATTGTTGTCTGCGGCGACTTAAACAAAACCCTTGAAGGTACGGAACAGGAGTTCTGGATCCAGGACTGTTCTGCAGCTACAGAGAACCTCCTCCTGATGGCAAATGCCCTCGATCTGGGTGCTGTATGGACCGCCCTCTACCCTCTTGAGGAACGTTACAGGGGAATGCAAGAGCTGTTGGCACTGCCCAGCAACTTGATACCGCTGAACACCATCGTTATCGGTTATCCCAAGAAGAAAACGGCAGCCAAAGACAAATGGGACAAGGCTAATATCTCGCTGAACGGATACAACCATCAGCCCAAATCATTTCGACCTGTACGGTTGGCACGCCCTGAAAGGGCAGAAGCTCATAGCCCAGGGCATCGCCCTGGGTATAATAGCAATCAACAAGACGCCCTGTAAGGGCAAAAGCTTTTAAATATTACCTAATAAAAATATGAAAATCCCCTGAGTTATGTAAAGCTTTTGCCCTTTCAGGGCGGCAGGTTTGCATCCCAATTACCCAGGGCGATGCCCTGGGCTATGAGCTTCTGCCCTTTCAGGGCGTATTGGGTAATTTCAACCATACAGGTCGGATCATTTCTATAAGAATCTAACAACATTACGTCAGAAAGAATAATTATCACACAGACATGAAAAGAAAAAACTTCAAACACTGGGGGCTCTTCATTGCCCTGCAATTCATTACTTTAAGCCTCTTTGCACAGGGGCCTAACAACACGGGTACTTACTATTAAAACGCTAACGGAAAGAAAGGCAAAGCGCTGAAAACTGCGATGTTTAATATCATAAGCAAGCATAGTCAATTGTCATATGACGAACTTTGGACTGCTTTCAAGACAACCGACAAGAGAGAAGACGGAAAGGTATGGGATATGTACTCTGACAAGACCAACTATGTTTTCGGAAGTTCTGCACAGGGAGCTAATTACAGTAAAGAAGGCGATTCATACAACCGTGAGCATTCTTTTCCAAAAAGTTGGTTTGGTGGTAAAGTGAGACCCATGTACACAGACCTCGTTCATCTTGTACCTACAGACGGATATGTAAACAATTGCAGGGGAAACCTTCCTTTCGGAGAGACAGAAGGCGATACATACAAGTCTCATAATTCATTTTGCAAAGTAGGCACCTGTACCTATCCCGGCTATAGAGGTGATGTCTTTGAGCCCAACGATATGTATAAAGGAGACTTCGCCCGCATTTACTTCTATATGGCTACGGCTTACGAAGATAAGATAGCAAACTGGAAAGGAACAGATTTTCCTAATATCGCCTCACACGATTCCTACAAGCCCTACAAGGACTGGCAAATGAAGATGCTGATGGAATGGTCGAAGAAAGACCCAGTAAGCCAAAAGGAAATAAACCGCAACAAGGGCATCCAATCTCTGCAGGAGAACCGCAACCCCTTCGTCGACTATCCTGGTCTGGAGGAATATATCTGGGGAAGCATGCAGAACGTAGCCTTCTCGTACGACAACTACCAGGGCGTGACGAGCATTCCTTTCATCGAGTTCGAGGCAGAACCCATTTATCCTAAGGGCTGGTACAACCTGAATGGTCAGAAAGTGGGAGAAGAATGTCCTACACAGAAAGGCATCTACATCCACAACGGAAAGAAAATGGTAGTAGAATAAAAAAGGTTTGTGCAAAATAACCTAAAACTTTTTAGGTGAATAGCACATAAATAAAAAAATATATGTAACTTTGGAGGCGATTTCAGAACATTCAATCAAAATTCAAATGGAAAAACATAATTTTGTGACGATAGCAGACCTGTCGAAGGAGAAGATAGAATACCTCCTGCAGATGGCGCAAGAGTTCGAAAAGCATCCCAACAGGGAACTGTTGAAGGGAAAGGTTGTTGCAACCCTTTTCTTCGAACCATCCACCCGTACACAACTTAGTTTTCAAACTGCAGCCAACCGCCTCGGTGCCCGTGTCATAGGCTTCTCTGATGCCAAGACATCAAGTACCACCAAGGGCGAGACTCTGAAGGACACCATCCTCATGGTGAGCAACTATGCCGACATCATTGCCATGCGCCACCACATAGAGGGAGCTGCACAGTATGCCAGCGAGGTGGCACCAGTGCCTATTGTCAATGCTGGAGACGGAGCCCACATGCATCCATCACAGTGCCTGCTCGACCTCTACTCCATCTACAAGACACAGGGAACACTCGAGAATCTGAATATCTATCTCGTGGGCGACTTGAAATATGGCAGAACAGTACACTCGCTCATCACTGCCATGCGCCACTTCAACCCTACCTTCCACTTCATCGCACCCAAGGAGCTGGCCATGCCACAAGAGTACAAACTCTACTGCGACCATCATGGAATCAAATATGTGGAGCACGAAGACTTCAACGAAGACGTGATAGCAGGAGCCGACATCCTCTATATGACACGCGTCCAGAAGGAACGCTTCAGCGACCTGATGGAATACGAGCGCGTAAAGAACGTGTATATTCTGAAACGCAGTATGCTCGCCAAGGCCAAGGAGAACATGAAGATCATGCACCCGCTGCCACGTGTCAACGAGATAGCATACGATGTGGATGACGACCCACACGCTTACTACATACAGCAGGCACAGAACGGACTCTATGCACGAGAGGCCATCTTCTGCCATTGCCTCGGCATCACGCTCGACGACATCAAGAACGACAAGACTATTATTGAATAATGTTTAGAGTTTTATTATGGGAAACAATAAGAATCAACTTGTGGTTGCCGCTATCGAGAACGGAACCGTTATCGACCATATACCAGCCGAAAAGACCTATCAGGTAGTCAACCTCCTGCAATTAGAGAAGATGGAGACACCTGTCACCATCGGCTACAACCTCCCTTCCAAGAAAATCGGCAAGAAGGGCATCATCAAGGTTGCCAACAAATTCTTTACCGACGAAGAGATCAACCGTCTCTCGGTAGTAGCTCCAAACATCGGTCTGAGTATTATCAAGGACTACGAAATCGTTGAAAAGAAGACAGTGAAGACTCCTGATACACTGAAGGGAATCGTGAAATGCAACAACCCCAAGTGCATCACCAACAACGAGCCTATGGCTACAGTCTTCCACACCGTGGATGCCGCATTGGGCATAATACGCTGTCACTACTGCGACAAGGAGCAGCAACTCGGAAAGGTAGAACTTTGCAAATAACATAAAACAGGCTTCTAACATAACAGTTAGAAGCCTGTTTTTGTATAAAAGCGACAAAAAGTAAGCAAATAGACTCAAAATAGCTTTTATTATTTGGCTATTACAACTATATTGCTTAATTTTGCAGTACAAATCTAAAATATAAGCTGAATCAAGCATAAAACGACAAATAATATAGAGATTCAATGGAAAAAGACCAAGAGATTTTCGACTTGATCGAAAGAGAACATCAGCGTCAGCTGAAAGGTATGGAGCTGATTGCTTCCGAGAACTTTGTGAGTGAAGAGGTAATGAACGCTATGGGTTCTTACCTTACCAACAAGTATGCTGAGGGACTCCCTGGCAAACGTTACTATGGCGGTTGCCAAGTGGTAGATATCGTAGAGAACCTTGCCATCGAGCGCGTAAAGAAAGTCTTCGGTGCAGAGTATGCCAATGTTCAGCCTCACTCTGGAGCACAGGCCAATGCTGCCGTACTGCTCGCTGTGCTGAAGCCCGGCGACACATTCATGGGACTGAACCTTGACCACGGCGGACACCTTTCACATGGCAGCCACGTCAATACATCCGGTATCCTCTATCGCCCTATCGGCTACAACCTCAACAAGGAAACTGGTCGTGTAGACTATGACGAGATGGAGAAGTTGGCTCTCGAAAACAAACCTAAGTTGATTATCGGTGGCGGCAGTGCCTATAGCCGTGAGTGGGATTATGCCCGCATGCGCAAGATTGCCGATGAGGTGGGTGCCTTGTTGATGATCGACATGGCTCACCCTGCTGGTCTTATCGCAGCAGGATTGCTCGACAACCCATTGAAATATGCACACATCGTAACTTCTACCACACACAAGACTCTTCGTGGTCCTCGTGGAGGTATCATTCTCATGGGTAAGGACTTCGACAATCCTTGGGGCTATACCACCAAGAAGGGCGAGGTAAAGAAAATGAGTATGTTGCTCAACTCTGCCGTATTCCCAGGTCAGCAGGGTGGTCCATTGGAGCACGTTATCGCTGCCAAGGCTGTAGCCTTCAACGAGAACCTCCAGCCTTCATGGAAAGAATATGCCACACAGGTGAAAAAGAATGCTGCAGTATTGGCCGACGACCTCATCGGACGTGGTTTCGGAATCGTTAGTGGTGGTACCGACAACCACTCTATGCTGGTAGACCTGAGAAGCAAGTATCCTGACTTGACAGGTAAGGTGGCAGAGAATGCCCTTGTTGCTGCTGATATTACCGTCAACAAGAACATGGTACCATTCGACACTCGCTCTGCCTTCCAGACAAGTGGTATCCGTCTGGGTACTGCAGCCATGACAACCCGTGGCGCCAAAGAGGATATGATGCACCTCATTGCCGAGCTCATCGAAGAGGTTCTGAATGCTCCTGAGGACGAGAAGGTAATTGCTCGTGTACGCGAGAAGGTAAATGCAACCATGAAGGACTATCCTCTGTTTGCATACTAATCAAAGAATCAAATATACTGAAATAAAAAAGTTGCGAGATTACTCTCGCAACTTTTTTATTTGCTTTTTATAAAATGAGTGCCGGTACCTGCACGGACTTATACCCCAAGAACGTAAGTACCTTCGTTGGGCAACGAAGCCTATTGCGTTGAGCAACGAAGCCTATTGCGTCGGGCAACGAAGCCTATTGCGTTGGGCAACGAAGCCTATTGCGTTGGGCAACGAAGCCCATTGCGTTTCTACACACAGGCCAATGTATTTTATCACACTCTGGATTACTGTACAATCTTGAAGCGGATACGCAAGGAATGAGATGCCTCGTCCCAATTGGTACCAAGCATCACAAACTTACCTATCTGTGCCGTAGAGCGTACATGCTTGCCTATGCAAGGACACACATCGTAATCGCCTATACGCACCAGACGCAAAGTCTCGCTGGCATCCTCTGGCAATCGGTCGAGTTTTACATCGGCAGGAATATGGTCGCGATCAACAAACTCATAGGTCACTGGCATATCAAGCGCTATCAACCGATTCATCTCGGTTTCTATCTCCTTCTCTTCCTGACGCGAAGGTTTGTGGTCAACGACAAAGGTCATCTTGCTTTTCTTCCGCTCAATATGAGCATTGCGACTGCGCTCGCATGAGAACATACGAACCATCAACTGATTGAGCAGATGCTCTGCCGTATGAGCAGGAGGAAACTCTTCCTTGTGATGCTCATTCAAAATAAACTCACTCTCTTCCATCTTGACATTGAATTTATAGATTCTTACTCCATAAGGCTCAACAGCCACTGGGAAACGTCCGTCTTTCTTAAGTTCTACCATCTTCTTGTCACCAGTCCAGAGTTCTGTAGCCATCACCTCTTCCTCTGTGATATGGAAGAAGTCGAAGGCATGAGCCAGAATGGTAACACCCAACAGGCATGACTCTGCCGAGAAGTTGAGTACCACCAAGAGCACTTCCTCATCCTTCTTGCGGAGAAAGGCGAACTGAGAACGAGGGTCGAAATGCTCGGAAATGGCATTGACATACATGAGGTCGAAAGTATCTCCCTCACGGATGGCACGTTCCTCATTGGCAAGTCTGAGCATCTTGCGATACTGCAAGGCAAGATCCTTCTGCTCTGCTGTGCACCATTCCTTATGAGATGTGGCAGGCTTGCGGCCTCTTGGCTTCGAGGCAACGAGCGTGTCGTAGGCATGCGACAAGGTCGCGGGCGACCAATAGTCGAAGATGGTCGTTCTGCCATCTACCCCACTGAATCCCTCTTTGTCCATTCCCTTTTCACCAAACTCCTGTCCGCTATAGACCATAAAAGGATTCTTCTGGAAGAAAAGACTCATAGCTGCGGCCGGCAACGCCTTACGTGCATCACCACAGAAGAAATCGCTGGCAATACGCTGCTCGTCATGATTTTCCAGGAAATAGAGCATATGCTCACGTATATCGTCGACCACCTGCCATTCGTGGGTGATACTGGCAGCAGGACGTTCTCCACGGATTACAGCACGCAGACAGTCATACATACCCACCTTGTCATAGAGGTAATCAAAACCTGCCTTCACGTAGTTGCGATACTGGTTGGGATCGTACACCTCACCTATGACAATCACTTCCGGGTAACGGGCTTTCAGTATCTGAGTGGCATACGACCAGAAGGCGCAAGGCACCATCTCAGCCATGTCACAACGGAATCCGTCGACACCCTTGCTTGCCCAGAACAACAAGATGTCAGTCATCTTGCCCCAGGTACTGGGCACAGGCTCATAGTGATAGCTGCGGCCGCCGGCATCACAATAATCCACTCCATAGTTGAGTTTCACCGTCTCATACCAGTCGTTTCTACCCGGATGGTTGTCAAAGCGGTCGTTGCCTGTTGCCTTGGCAGGACTCTCATGATAGGGTTCGTATATCTTGGCTTCTTTGGAAGAGAAAGCCTTGAACTCGGGTTTGGAGCAACGAACATCGTTCAGGTCCAGATCACCCCAAGTATAATAGAAATTATTGCGCGTAGAGAAGTGCATGTTCTTGTCATCATCTTCTCCAAGATCTCGTACACCTGCTGGTTTGCGAATGGAATGATACTCACGAGCCACATGATTGGGCACAAAGTCCATGATGACCTTCATACCAGCCTTGTGAGTGCGCTGGATAAGACTCTCCCATTCCGTCATTCTCATGCTGACATTCTCTGCCAGATCAGGATCGACGTCATAATAGTCGGTAATGGCATAAGGTGAACCAGCCTTTCCTTTCACCACCTCGGCATGCTGTACAGGAATGCCGAAAGAAGAGTAATCGGTCTGTGTGGCATGGCGAATAACTCCCGTATACCAAATATGAGTAAAGCCCATATCATGGATACGGGCTAATACTGCGTCATTGAAGTTGTTCAGTTTTCCACATCCATTCTCATCTATCGTACCATTTTCCTTACGGGTAATATTGGCATTGCGGAAAAGACGTGGAAGAACTTGATAAATAACGACTTTTTCTTTCATTTCGCGGCTATGACCTGATATTAAGCAATACCGTGAGAAGCTACTGTCTTATCGATACGGCCGATCATGCCCTGCAAAGCCTTGCCAGGACCACACTCGGTAAAGTCATCAGCACCATCAGCAATCATTGCCTGAACAGAAGAAGTCCAACGAACAGAGCTGGTAAGCTGGGCTATGAGGTTCTGCTGAATCTCAGCAGGATCGGTATGAGGCTTGCCGTCTACATTCTGGTAAACAGGACACTTAGGAGCCGAGAAAGTTGTTTTCTCGATAGCAGCCTGAAGCTCGTCCTTGGCAGGCTGCATCAATGGAGAGTGGAAAGCGCCACCTACCTTCAAAGGCAGAGCTCGCTTGGCACCAGCAGCCTTCAACTTCTCGCAGGCAGCATTGATAGCGTCTACATTACCTGAAATAACGAGCTGACCAGGACAGTTATAGTTGGCAGCAACTACCACATTACCCTCAGTGCTTACCTCTGCACAGATCTCCTCTACCTTCTCATCTGGCAAACCGATGATAGCAGCCATGGTACCGGGATTGGCCTCGCAAGCTTTCTGCATGGCATTGGCACGAGCAGCAACCAACTTCAAACCATCCTCAAAAGCCATAGCACCTGCAGCAACGAGGGCAGAGAACTCACCCAGAGAGTGACCAGCCACCATAGCAGGCTGGAACTCATCACCCAAGCAGAGGGCTGAGATAACAGAATGGAGGAACACGGCAGGCTGAGTAACCTTGGTCTCCTTCAACTGGTCGTCGGTACCGGCAAACATAATATCAGTAATCTTGAAACCGAGAATCTCATCGGCCTTATCAAAGAGTTCTTTTGCCAAAGAATTGTTGTCATAAAGGTCCTTACCCATTCCTACGAACTGAGAACCCTGACCTGGGAAAACAAATGCTTTCATTTCTTGTTTTATCTATTTAGTTTGTTACAAATGTTACGATGATAATATCCTGCAAAATGCTGAATAATAATCGGGTGCAAAGATACAATAAAAAAATGACACTTAAAAGAGAAAAAACAAAAAAATCCCAAATGCCTGAGGGCAGATGGGATTTTTATATTAATATGCTTTACAGTGCGAAAAAATATCGTACTAAAAAGTCGGCGAGATTACTCAGCTGCAGGAGCCTCCTCCTCAGCAGGAGCAGCCTCAACAGCAGGAGCCTCCTCTACTGCAGGAGCAGCAACAGGAGCATTTTCTGCTACAACGATAACAGGAACCTTGATTTCAACCTCCTTGTGGAAGTGAACAGTTGCCTCGTACTCACCAATCTTCTTGGCATCCTTCATAGTGATAATCTTACGATCTACCTCGATACCCTTCTTTGCGAGCTCCTCAGCTACAGTAGCGGCGTTAACAGAACCATAAAGCTGACCTGTTGCGCTCACCTTAGCGGTGATAGTAAGAACTACGTCATTGAGAGCCTCACCCTTCTTAACAGCCTCAGCCTTGATAGCCTCGAGCTTGTGAGCCTGCTGCTTCAAATCCTCAGCCAACTGTTTTTTAGCAGATGGAGAAGCGATAACAGCCTTACCTGTAGGAATGAGGAAGTTACGACCGTAACCACTCTTTACATTCACGATATCGTTCTTGTATCCAAGACCGATAATATCTTGCTTCAAAATAATTTCCATTCTTCTTTATCCTC
>OMCE01000269.1_pt1 | contig 27975 bp, 24 predicted proteins | sample 1644981 | NCBI WGS metagenome assembly OMCE01 (sample SAMEA103958151, study PRJEB25191) | human gut metagenome | reverse complement strand
TTTTGATTACGGATGCAAAGGTAATATATTATATAGGTACCGCCATACGGGCTAACGGTGATTTACTGACCTCTGTGTCATCTTATGAGGGCGGTTGCGGATTTGAGGATATATTTTCTAAGTACTTGTTTTATTACTCACAAAAGTATGATGTATCAGTTCCCATACCGCAAGAGGAAAAATAATCCCACTAATAACATATACAATATACAACCAACTATTCGTTTCTTCCAAAATCGGAAACATCGTTAGAAGATCAATAGGCAAACCATTAAAATGTAAATAAATGAAACTTACAAATTTGAATGCAAGGAAATGGAAAACCAAGATATACAATGTCTTATTCCCAATATATGCAAGTATAGGAGCAATGCGATGTCTTGACAATCCTCTTGATAGCAATACTATGCCCATCGTTCCTGTCATTGCAATCATATAGTAACCCAACACAAACCATCCTTGCACCGTTGACATATTCAATTTGATGAATAATGTCGCAATAGCTGGAACTATCAACAGAAGCAAACCTGCAATAAACGGATAATCAAAGTGCATGTTCTTCTTACGACAAAGATAACCGCTCATATAAAACGCTGTAGCCAATAAAGTCTGTTCCCCGAACATCCAAGGTAATGCGACAGGTATGTAATGCCAAAATATTGTTACTAAAAGAGTTAGAATTATCCCTCCCGAAATGTAATTTTCTGTTAACAAACGCATTCTTGAGAGCATATTCAAGAAGAGTAGCGAGATAATCGAAGCCCAAAACAAAGAAATTAAGAACCAAAAACCACCTAAAAGAGATTCACTGCCGGTCATGGAGAACGCTCTTGCAATACGTATCATGAATGTTTGCCATGAATAGCTGTTCTCATAAATGTGCATCGAAGCAAATACGTTATGGAAAAGCAGGAAAATCAGCGTCCATTTCACAAATGGATAATATGAACCTTTTGTTTTTTGAATCAACCCCGTTTTCAAGTTCGTTATGTATTTGTCGTTTAGCAGCCAACCACTTACGAAAAAGAAGCAAGGCATATGGAACATATAAACGAAATCATGCAGATAAGTCGGGCATCCGCTATGGCCTACAACCATTAGAATAATGCAAATTGCTTTTGCTATATCTAAAGATTTATCCCTGTTGTTCCTCATTTTACGAATTATTGAAGTATTTATAGGTTTTTGTATTCTATTGGTTTACCGTATGCCATTCTGCAGAAGCGTTTCTATGGCAGAAATCATGTTCTTTGCACAGAAAAGCCTTGCTTTTTTCAGTGCATTGTTGGCCATTCCGATATAGTTTTGTTTGTCTGACAGCATTTCATGTATGCGCTTCTCTATCAGTTCCAAGTCTTTCGCATCAATCTTATATCCATTCTTGCCGTTTTCCACCAGCTCAGCCACTCCACCAACAGTGGGCACGATTACCGGTAGTCCGGCACTCATGGCCTCCAGAGCCGTCAAGCCGAATGTTTCGATGACTTTCTCCTTGTCCGACAGGTTCAGCACAATAGAAGCCTTCATGTAAAATGGTGTCGTATCGCTTTGCCGAGGATAAATCTTGAGGTTGGCACCCCTGGTTGCTTTCCCGTGAATAGACTTCAGAAAACTGTTGATATTCTCCTGCGTTTCGTTGAGCACCAGTATGAAGCGATATTCAGGCATTCTTACAGCCAATTCAACAAACTCCCTTGTACCCTTATATGCTTTAAGCGAGGCAATCATGAGTATGGTTTTGAGGTTGAAAGCCTTTTCGGCATCAGGTGTCATTCGTTCAACAAAATCCTTGGGTAGCGCATTGGGGATTACCGTCACCTTGCTTGGGACGGCCAATGAAGAAGCCTGATAACCCGATACGCAGACGATTTCGTGAGCCAGCCGTTGCATCATCCATGCCAGCGTCTTGTAGAAAACTCCTTTCACAAACGCATTCTCGTGGTAATGATACACCACCCGTTTGCCCGTGAGTCGTCCGGCCAAAGCTCCGCCTATAGGGAGCAACGTGTTGATATAAAACACCACATCACGGCGGAACATCCATTTCAGTGCAAGGAAGAATGTATAGATCTGCACCACGGCATATCTTGCCATGGTAATAGCCGGATTGTTGGAAAAACGATAGAAATACGAATGTTTTCTGAAATTCTTCATGCCCTCCAGTTCATCCAGCACACCGCCACACGAAGACACCAAGTCCACGTTGTAGCCTTTGTTCAGCAACCCCTCCAGCACCATCCTCAGCACCTTGGGGCTTCCACTATAATCGTTGAAAAGATGGAAACAAACGATAGTTTTCATTCATTTAGATTTCATCAATGATATTTGTAACAATCATGGTTACATGGTTAATCCAGCCAAAAGTCCACTCCATATTTGCATCAGCCTGCTGATGTCGCCGTTTATTGTTCCCTTTTCTCTTATGGTAAAACGTGCTATCATGTCCAGCAGATAGCATTTGAACAGTATCTTGTCCATCCATTTCCCATCCGGCGAATCAACATAAGCCATGATGTCCTGGGCTGTCCAGTGACGCTCGAATATGAATGTCTGGATGAAGAAATGATATTTATCCAACAGGGGAGGGTAGGTCATCTGGGCATATTCCCAATCAAAGACAAATAGTTCGTCCTGCTCCACAAACATGTTCCATGGAGTGAAGTCTGCATGATAAGCACAAAAGCCAACACGTTTCCCCTCCCAGTGCTTGACCGTATCTTCAACGGCATTCATCACCATAGCCTTGTCCACCTCTTCGGGTAGCCAGTCGGTATGTTTTTGCAAAGCCGCGAGCACCCGACAAAAGTCGCTCTTTTCAAATGCTATTTCTTGAATGGTCGCTTCTTTCAGCCGTAACAGAAATTTGTCGTGTAGTATCCCCCATTCGTGTACCACCTTTGACAGACTTGTTTTTGTTGTATTTTGCACGAATATGCTCACCCCGTTGCCCAAATCTCCACAGAACAGACATTCGGGCACACTCCTTATACCTTTTTTATGCAGAACATTCAACAACTGTGCTTCATTTTCAAACAATGCGGCTATTTCACAGCTGTCTGTAGCCTTGCAATACCCCAATATCCTGTGTCCTTTGCTGAGTTGAATCGTTATTTTCTGATGTACACAGGGTGTTCCGCAGAAGATGGAAAAATCCAATTCTTCCGTGTCAGTTATCTTCTCCAGCAACTTCTTCAATTTCCCATCAAATCTGCATCTGATTTTCTCCGTATGAATCAGACTCCTCACCATCCGTATCTTGTGCAGCAAAGGAAAGCCTCTTTTCATCCATTTCCCCTTCCAGCCGCTTGGCTGATATAGTTCCATTGCTGTGCGAAGGTTTTTGGCAGGCATTATCCAGATCTTTCCATCGGCATTATTGAACCGATAGAACAGGCATCCTTCATCGAGGTTAAACAATTTGTTGAAAACAGCAGTGATAGTCATCAAATGCAAAGGTTTATCTACGAACGATATGCTCGGGTAATCACATCTTTTATTTCGGCTCCATGGTGTTCCCAGCAGCATGTAGCGGAAGCATCTTGAGCTTTTTTGCCCATCATTTTTCTTGTCTCTACATCAGTAAGTCTCAACATCCCCTTCGTGATATGGTCTATCACAAAATCTCTTCCTTTTCTGGGTATGATGATTGCATAGTCATGCGTGAAGTATCGTGTATATCCAGTTGTGTCTATGCATATCAAGGGTTTCCCCAATGCCATAGCGTCAAATGAAACAGTGACGGCTCCCTCCTTCAATGCTGCATTGATCACAACATCAGCATCAGCCATCAATGTTTTGTATTTCTCCATGGAAACTTTGCCTGTAAGCGATATATATTTGCCAAGTCCCCTGTCTTTGACCATCCTTTCAAGTCTTTCCTTGTCATAGCCTTCTCCTACTATTGTCACATGAATTTGGTCATTCTGCTTCACGGCGGCATGGGTAGCTTCAATGATCAGGTCAAATCCACGCCAAGCATCCAGGCGTCCTATAGTAACATATTCGGTGACATTCTTTTTCCCCGTTTGTTTGTGGCAAGCAGAGAGCGTAGCTTCAGCTGCAACATCAGTAAAAATGATGGTCTTGTTGACATAAGCCGAAGGAATGTATTGACGGGTAAAGTCCGTTTTACATAATATCAGATTGGCATTTTTGCATCGATTTTGGAATCCCATGTTCCATTTGCTCAACAAAGCTATTTGCCTACGAATCCTTTCAATGATATAGCTTTTTTTTCCGTAGTGTTTGCAATATTCTTCAGGAATGGTTTCCAAACCTCCTATGGGTCCCCATATGAAGAATTGCTTTTGTCCATAGCTGCTCACCTTCCACAATGCGTTTCCGTAGGTGAGATGGTGGAAAATCCTGATGTCATTCTCCTGCATGGTCCTTTTCACGATATGGTTGGTACACACCTGCCATATATTATAATAGGTACGCACGCCGCGCAAGCCCTTTTTCCAGAAACGTGCCCATTTGGGCCAGTCGTAATACAGCCAGTGGATATTTTTAAATGCGGGATGCTTGTCAATCCAGGGCTCGATGGTGTGCCGGTTGCTTTCGCGTGTCAGCACCCACAGCTCGAAGTACTTCGACATCTCCAGCACCCAGTGCCATCCCACGCCAATCTCACTTCCCAAATCAGGCTCGCAAGCGTAGGCAGAAACGAAGATTTTCAATCGCTCCTTGTTCTTGCTTGGTGCAGAAGTTTTTTTCATTTATTGCGTGTCGTTTAAGATGTAATCTTCCAGTCGTCGATAGTGCGCCTTTCATCATCAAAGTTGATGTCCACTTTCACGATGGGAAGTCTGCACATGGCAAATCGGGTAGGGTAGTCCTTGAGGTCAATCTGCTTCATGGCAGCAGCTACCGACTTGTTTATTTTCAGTTCAAAGAGATACAATGCCTTGTCCGTGCGCATCACCATGTCCACACGGCCAGTGGGTGTGCGCACCTCCATGACAATGTTTTCATATTGTGCCAATAGGCAGAAAAAGTCTGTATGCCCACAGGTAGTCGTTTCTGTTGCTTTGTTTCCATATCCATGTCAGTTATACGCTTGCCAATATAGTCATTTTTTCTCAATAATGTCTTATGTGTTGATAAAAACACAAGTTATTTTGCTGTTTTGTCTTTCATCAGTTTTGCATAGAAAGTAGGTTGTCCATTGTACCTCTCTTTCCATATTGTTTTATACGATAGTTTAAATACCCAGTTGTCTTTGGTCAGTTCTTCATATTCCTGTTGATTCCACGGTTTGTTGAGCATGAAGTGCAGTTGTCCCCGCTTGACATTGTTTTCAGGAATGTCATCTATCATTTGCTTTACCTCTGGAAATTTGCGGTAGGCGTAGTCGTAGAGATAATCAATAAACAAATAGAATGGGATGTTGCTGTTCGTTGAATAAAAAGAGAAGAAGAATTCTTTGGTAAAGACAAGAAGGGGGTTTTTGATGAATACTGTGCCCATACACCATCCGCACCATCTTGAATTGCTCCACCAAGGGAACTCTGGAGCATTCAGTGTCTTAGGGCTTGTCAATGGTAGTCTCTTGACGTCTGCTGGTATTTCTCCCGTTATCCAGCAAGTAGAATCCAACCATATACCACCATGGTCTGCCAAAAGCGTAACTCTGACAATGTCGCTGAAATGTGTGAAGCTGATGTGACCGTTTTCTACCTTGTCATAGATGTATTGTGGGATATGGCAGTATTGTTTGATATTGTCTCGCGTGATAAGCACCACGTTGTGATTGCAGGAACATAATTGTGTGTAACACCCTTTTACGAGTGCAGGCATATTACCCTCACCTTGCCACCAGAATACCCATATACGATACACATCAACAACAGACATGTTACTCTGACAGGACACATCATGAGTTGGTGCTAAATTATTTTCACTGATATAACAGTCCATCCATTCTGTTATTTTCTTCTTTCCCCAGAATTGTAAACATACGAGGGGATGACAATAATTCCCTACCCACCATGCCGTGTTGTAAATGGCAAGTTTCCAAGAATAATGATATCCTTTCTCAAAGAACTCATTGATAATCATTCGCATTCTTGAGAATGCCTTGCCTATTTTGGATTGTGCTTTGAATTTCATAACAATTATTATTATTTATATTGTGGACTTAACTCTATACAGATAAACTTTTTTTGAGTTTTCTGGACTTTTTGAAATGTTTGTATTCTCTTAACAAACGAAAAAAAGGTGGAGAGAACATACTTACAATACAAATTAGCAAAGGCATCCGCTTTACAAATTTTACTAACTTTGAGTTTTCTTCAATCGAAGGGACCAAATCAACCAACAATAATTTTTGCTTTACTGAAGCATTTATCCCAAAGATATATTTGATACCATAATCAAAATAAGCAACTGCCAATCCTACAATTTTATATCTTGCTTGTGAGTTTATATAGAGATTATTCGCTACATCTAACGTACGAACACCTCCAAGGATCCAATCTTTTAACACTTTCTTGTTTTTGCGCAAGATTTCTGTTGTGTTCTTTCCAGATTTTACGTAATTGACAGCAATAATAGGAGAATATTGAACACGTTTGGCGTAGAAAAAAACTTTTACACCCCAATCAACATCTTCAATTCGTGTGAGTTCTTGGAATGAAAGTTGGCAATGTAAATAAAAGTCGCGTTTTATTACTAAACGCCAAGGTGCATTTGGATTTCCGTTTTTTCTAACAAATGATTCACCATCCATGATATCCATGTTCTTGTAAATCCCTTGTGGTACGTTATTTTTTAGCCCATTATATTGTATTGAATAATCAGTGACCAATATATCTAAGTCGCTGGTTTGTAATTTGTTGAAAATTTCAAGGACTGCTCCTTGATGATAATAATCATCTTGGTCAATAAACAGAATGTATTTCCCATTGGCAGCTTTCACCCCTGTATTTTTACCTCCCCCCTGACGCTTATTGACGGAATGTTTTATAACCCTCAGGTTGCTATGCTTGGCAGCTTCCTCATCTAACCACCTACGTGTATCATCTGTGCTACAATCATCTACACAGATTACTTCGTATTTTGATGAATCAAGTGGTTGATTCCAGATGCTATCCAAACAGATTGGCAAATCATGCGTCAAACCATTATACACAGGAATAATGATAGAGAAAAAAGGATTGTTCATATTCTATATGATTCTTTTGATGTTCTTATGATGTTGCTCTTCAAAGACAATTCGCAGAATCGCTGTTACAGCCTTCTGTGGAACATTGTCATTCGTGATTTTGTAGAAGCCAGGTCGTCCAGCCAAAAAATCCATTTTTTTATTGATGGCTTCTATACCTTCCACATCCAGCTCTTTTTTCCGTTGCAGTATGAGTTCTGTACGAGCCGTTAGCAGAATGTTATAGTCCAAAGATGGGATAAAACATTTTCCCCACCCATACAGAAATTTCACCGGTAGGTAGATACGGCTTCGGCGGCTGTCACAAATAATGTCGGTGTAATAGCGGTCGAATATGGCAAGTCGTGTGATGCGGGTAACAGGTTTCACACGCAAGAAATAGCCAAGGATATAGTCCACAGAATAATATCCCAATCGAACCAGAGAACTCAGAATGCCTGTTTTCCCACCACGATGAGGCTTGTCAAAGTTTCTATCGACATCTTTCTTTATGCCAGCACTATGCGCCACTTCCCCGAGATTGCCGAAGAGCATTGGACGGAAATGGAAATAAACATGCGCTTTGCGAAACACTTCGCCGAAGTTATCTATCATCAGATCAATAACCGTGGTTTTTCCAGAGCCGTCAGGTCCTGTAAAGCCAATAGAGAAACCAATGTCAGAGTGGACATAGTTTCTGAGATGATAATACTCGAATTTCAGGTAATTCCACAAAGTCTTTATCCCGTATCTACGCAGGTTTTGCTTCAACAATCCTATCAACAATGCTTTCTTGCCTGCTGAATCACATGCTTCAAGCGATTGGCATCCAAAAGCCTGTTTTATTCCATTTGTTGTCCGGGAATCCTTCTTGGCCCTTTCTCTCTGTATGTGATACTTTTCGGGATATTTAGCCCCCACCGCACGGTTATATAGATATTTGTCCAAGAACTCATACACTGCATCCACATGATACACTTTCCCATTGAACAGTCTATGCTCCAACAAGTCGTCGTTTTCGATAAGTTTCATACCGTAAACGGAAGTATGGAAGAAAAAGTCCAACTGCGCCAAGTCTGCAGCCCCCTGCTCATTGATTGTTCCGCAAACCCATGTTACAAGGCGGTCACTGTTCAAGTAGGTAACAATCTTCCATCCTGCGTCTTCCACCAAATGCACAAGTGCCTTACGATGACAAATATAGTCCTTATGACATATTGCAATATCAATGTCACGGCTATCATTGCGTTTTGGCAATCCCTCGAAGTTTCGCAACAATGCGTAGCGAGTGTTTTGATTGAGATAATCAAACAACGTTTTTAAGAAGCCAACCCTGTCCATTATTTCATTCTAAGCAGATTATGTTTCACCTTATCCACGATGTAGTGAGGATTACTCTTTATCGAAAGAAACAAGTCCTTCACACCAGCTATGATATGCCCAGCACGCAGATGATAATAAGCACGCCTCAAAGCATCAGCAGCACAGGCATCTTTTTCCAACCTCCTCATTTCCTCAGTGGACAGTTGCGCACGAAAATCTATGAAAGACCATTCATCCAAACCTTTTCTCCTTCTTTTAAGATTCGTCTTGATGTGGCGCATACGCAGCAGCATACCCAACGAGTTTGCAGAAAGCGCTTTCTCGTGTTTCCTATAGCGGCAAAGCACTTCAGGGACCACAACAATAGCCTTTCCCTGAATATATAGATCACTCATTCGAGTCCATAAATCCAGATCCTCACACAAATCTTGATAGCGAGGCTTTCCAAGAGGGAATCCTTCGATTTGATGTCCCCCCACGGATAAAGCAATCGCTCGATCGTAGATAGCTGTGGGCTGCATAAAGATAAGCTTCTCTTTCTTGGCTTTCTCGTAGAATCCCTCTTTGGAAGTTTCACCAAGGAAGATGCCGCCTGCCAGATCCTTACCCTTGCTATCCATAAAGGACTGATAGCAACCAACAGCCATCAAGTCGCTATCCGAACTTATTTTATGGTAGAGTTTTTCCACGAGAGTCGGCAAGGGACAATCATCCGCATCCACGAAAAGCAGGTATTTAGTCGTTGCATGCTCTTCGACTAAACGACGTCCAGCACATAACCCTCTATTCTCCGGTAACGAAACAAGTTCATACTGACGAGGATTCTGTCGGAAGAATCGTTTCACACACTCCACAGACTCATCTGTGCTGCAATCATTGACAATCAGCAGGTGAAAGTCTTGCATCGTTTGTGTCATGATGCAAGCCAATGTCTCTTCAATATATTTCTCCGCATTGTACATGCAAATAGCAAGGGTTATTTCAGTCTTCATAGTCCTTTTTCTGATCTGTTATCAACATTGATTGCTCAACATAGTTATTTTGAAAATACCTCACCCCTGTCATAATCATCAAGCACCCCCATGCATAATAGATGTTTATCAAATTGGCTCCAAGAAGGGCCAGAAACAACAATGACTCAAGGCTGAAGAAACGGTGAATGGCACATGAAAAGACAAAAGTCAGCAGTATCAGATAGGCCAGCAGACCATATTGGTCATATATCTTTGTGTCTGTTCGCATCCACCAATGTTTGTCCTTTTCCATGCTTTTTTTTCCTATCCAAGTTTCAAGTTGGGTGACATCGGTCTTTGTGAAGACGTTCATCACGGGAATTATTCTCGTTGCTCCGCTGCCATCGGCTGCCATGGCCTCTTCTGCGCTGCCTGTTGATGCAGCTTCTGCCAGTGCTACAGCACGATCCATTTGTTTCAATTCCATTGACTGCCCCAACATGAACATTCCGATTATCAACGGGATAATATAGATAACAGTTTTGCGTGTTATGAAGTAGAGGCTCAGAACTCCCATGCCCACAAAGGCTGTTCCGCTTCCCATCATCAGCATGCTCCAAAGAAATGCGAAGGTCACAATGCGTTGTTCTGGGCTGAACAATTCTTGGAGGGTGATTCTTTTACCTTTCATAATTTCCATACATCTAAGATAGCCGAGCATCGAGAAAGTCAAAATGCGAGCCGAATGGCTGGGTTCCACACTTAAGCTTGGTAATTTTGTAATCGACCAATGGAACTGACCTTGCAGATTGAAAAAGGGCATATTCCGAAGACCAACCAACACACACATCTGTTGTCCTATCAGCACCACTGCGTAGGCGATGATCAGATACTTGAGAATCTTCGTAAAATACTCCAGCGTGAATGTGCCTTTTACAATAAAACTATAATAATTGATATACAATATCAAGTACATGCCCAAGAAGCCCAAGGTAGAGAATCTCATTTCACCTTTCAGCAAGGACAAGGTATAACATACGAGCCAATAAATTGCAGCTAGAACGAGTGCCTTGGTGACGATTGGCTTCTTGGCAAAGAATATCAACGGACAGAGCCCCATGAGGGTAATCTTTACAGGACTAAATGGACCTTGCTCTATGGGAACAAACATGATATTAAAAAGTACCAGCATGATTGTGGCCAGCACCTTGTCCTCATAGATAAATTTGATTTTTTGTAGAATCCACATTTTTATTGCTTATTTCTTTGCATGATGCTTCTTACATAATCTCCCGTGCAGAACACTGCCAGATAGCTTTTCCAACCAATCGTCTTCATGAAATGATTCCAAAAACCCTGGTAGTTATAATTGGATAACTGTGATGGGCTTGTCGGAGAGGAAAGAAGTTGCATTTATTCTGTTTCGTATTGTTCTTCGTCCAGTACTTTTTTGATTGCCTCCAAGAATCCTAAACCGTACAATTGGTCAGGCTCCAAATAACCACCTTCTGCCCATTCGTTCCATGCAAAGACAAACACCTTGTCGCTTTTATAATATTTTTTTGCGTTTTGGCAGAGCAAGGCAAAGTAATGATAGAATTTTTGTGTAGTTACCCCATCATATACGATACCATTCTTGCCAAATCTGGGAGAGTTGTCCCAATCCGTAAATGCACAAGGGATTGTCTTCTGGCCCTCCTCTGGGCGTAATGATAATATCTTCTGCCATACCTGATCATAATCAACATGTTTAATCTGAGACTCCGCTCGACTAATATATAAACTTCTTTTAATATTTAATTTTCGCTTAAGATGATTAACGATCTTTATCAATCTTAACTTGTATTGATTATGATTCGATGTTCCAACCACTTGAGCAAATCCCGGATTCATTTCCACTCCATATGTAAAACGAGATCTGTCCCATGAACGATCTAAACTTGAGGCTGCACTTTGATAGATATAAATCAATCCAGACAATCCATTCTCTTTTGCCATTGCGTTCCATAGGTCGAGCATCTTGTTCAACTTTGGAATCAGGTGGGGAGCATAGATGACCAGAATGGGTTTGCCGTCCTCTCTCATATATCGTTTATCCTTGAAGAAAGGAAGCATGTAGTTGAAATGATCCACCCATAGCTGCTCGTCATCGTAATCATCGAAAATCAGAATTTTCGACTGCTTGGTGTCTTTGTGCTTCCATGTGTCACGCCATTCTCCGTTGGCCCATGATATGCAGTAATGGATATCTATCTCGGGATGAGCCAGGAGCATTTCCATAGGCTTTTCCAACAATGTTTTACCACTAAACCAATAGTGATACATGCAAAAGCCATAGATACCATATTTACGAGCAAGTTCACATTGCCATTTAAGAGTGGCAATATCACTAAGATCATAATAATTATTGTCTAATGGCACTCTTGGTTGGTTGTGTCCCTCAAAAAGCGGCTGGGCACTTTTCATATTCGTCCACTCTGTGAAACCCTTTCCCCACCATTTGTCATTTTCAGGAATACAGTGAAATTGAGGAAGATATACTGGAATTACTTTCATAGCTATTATTATTTAATCATTTTTACAATCTTGGCAGGACATCCAGCAACGACAGCGTAGGGCGGAACGTCTTTGACTACTACGGCATTGGCAGCAATAATCGCTCCATCTCCAATAGTAACATTGGGTAAAACGGTTGCCTTGTCCCCAATCCACACATTCCTTCCTATTGTAATTGGTCCTGGAGAATAGATATTCCTCGCCAATGGGGGTATCGTCAGTTCTGATGCCGAATTCTGCCCATGAGCATTGTCCGTAATCAATACAAACCGTCCCGTCAATAGACCATCCCCAATTATAATTTGTCGAGCACAGCTGATATGTGAGTATTCTCCTATGGAAATGTCATTTCCAAGTACCATTTCGGGCTTGTTGTCTTCAGATAGACTACATTCCAACACACACTTCCCTAATATGGAAACATTCTTTCCGACAACCATATATTGAGGGTTCAATAACAACAGCCCTGATGCCAATTTGCTTCCTTGGCCAAAAGACTTGAACCGACCTTTATGGTAGCCGGTAATAAGCGCACGTCGAAACTGATAGAGAAGAAAATCTCCTTTTCCACTCAGCAAGGAAAAAAGCCTCCCCACAAATAAACCGACAACAAAAATGATATCAAGTATTATTCTCATGAATGATATGCCTATAAATCTGTATCAATCTTTGCTTTATACGTTCAGGATCATGGCGAAGAAGGGCTTGCTTCCTTGCACCTTTACTTAGGGTGTCAGCCATCTCCTTGTCTTGGCACACTTGCTTTATCAGTGAGGCCAATGTATAAGGGTCATTGGCAGGGAATAATATCCCGCTCTCTCCATCCTTGACTAAGGAGGAGATACCTCCAACGTGGGTCGCCAATACTGGAACGCCCAGAATTTGTGCCTCACAGAGGCTGTTCGGGGAGTTGTCAATATAACTTGAATGCACATAACAAGAAGAACAGCAGAGTGCTTTCACCAATTCCTCTTCTGTTGCTGTCCCCATTACCTTAATATGGACGTTTGAGGCATTTATTCCATATTTGTGTTCATAAAAATGCATTTCAGGGATGCCATATACTTGCCATTCAAAATCAATATCCGTGTATTTCGTCAAGAGATTCGCAGTTTTTAGAATCAAATCGCATCCTTTATACCAAGGTCTTGAGATAACGCTGACTACCCTTTTAGTTCCATCCTCATTCCCTGTCCATACCTCCTCTCCATCAAGAAAAGACTGACGTAATGCCTCCTCACAGTGGAAATAGGTCGCAGATGGATTGAACAAATCAATCAAACGGTGATCCCAGTCGGTACGTCCCATAAAATATTGACACCTTCCTATTGTCTGTAATTCGTTATCAGCCTGTTTACGGAATGCCGATTCTGATCTTAAACCGATATAACGGTATCGTAAACTCAATCCTTTTTGAAGGATGAAATCTATCGGACTCATTCCAATGGGGAACAATGCATTATGGTATGGAGGCAAACAGCCCTGCATGTGAATGACAACTGGAATCTCTGTGTTGCCGCAAATCACACCAAACTCATTTTCACTTCCAAATATTTGTATCAAATCAGGCTTAAAATGATCAATGATTGTTTTATATGATTCCAAGTTCCCTCTTGATATGGGATAGTATTTAACACCATCTTGCTCATAGACAAATCCTTCTGCAGCAAAATTAAAAGCTATTCCCAACTCAACCTCAGGAACCTGTCTAACAATCTTCTCCAACGACGCTATCCATCCACCACCGTTATGACCATTGCTATGGGAATGGAACAATGAGGGTGTTACGGAAAACCAAAGTATGCGCATATCACTACGGAATTTATGTCAATTATCAGCGAATTATAAGCTCTTCAAACAAATCTAACCACCTTTGAGAAATTTTGTCAAATGCAAATTTGTCAAGCGTAATGGCATGATTCGATGCGAGCCGGTTCCTTTCATCCTCATTTTTCATCAGATGATGCAACTGCTTTACAAAAGCATTCTCATTAAATGCAGGAATGCAATACCCATTCACATTATTTATCACTATATCTGAAAGGGCTGCAAAAGAATTGTATGCAATAGGAACACATTGATACCTTAATGCTTCAACTAACACCATTCCAAAACCCTCAGATGAAGAGGAGAGGCAAATGATTGGGCTTTCAGCATAATACTTGTCAGGTTCTTGGAATCCTTCAAAATAAATTCTTTTAAGCCCCAGTTTACAAGCCATCTCCTCAAAGAGGTGACGGTTTCCTCCATCACCTACAATACGAAATTCCCAATCGGGGAACAGATGTTCAGTTTTAGCCCATATCTTTATTAATCGGTCTATTCTTTTTAGCCCAAACTCTAATCTACCCACATAAATAATTGATTTCTGCTTTTTCAACATTAATGGTTTATCAATCCGTTTTATAGGATTTGGAATAGCTATCAATTGCGTAGTATCTGGATTACCTAATAACTCTTGGAACGTCACTAAGAATGAAGGCGACAAGCAAACAATAGTTTCACTAAAAGTTGATATGCGCTTTAGGTCATTCTTCTCCGCATTTAATAATAATTGCTTTTTATATAAAACATATCTCATGTATAGTCCTATATCAATCAACCATTTTCGGATACTTTTTCCTAACTTTTCCTTTATGAAAAAACTGTTGTCAATATCAGTTATCTTACACAAAGGAGCACAATGAATGGATGTTACAACCTTAATTTCCGTGTTACTTTTTATCAATCTTATCAACTCACATAATCCAGGATAAATGCCTCCTTGATTCAAGATAATATCGATATTATACTTCTTCAATAATGCGATACAATATTCCACATTCACCATTGCATCAGCCTTATCGCTGTTAGGCAAAAACAACTCCTTACATAGCGACAGGTAAGATTTCTTAATCGTACTCTTATATTGAGACAAGAAAAAAACATTATGCCCTTTCTTGATCCAATCGTGTCCTAATTCAAAAGACACTCTCTCAACTCCACCAATATATGGATTATTCTCATGTATATTTACAATACAGATATTCATTATTTCTTATAGTTACGAGCTATCAATTAGGAAGTTGTATATTTTTACAGATAGAGTTAACTCGGATAGATATTATCTTTAATATTTTAAACAAGAAGTATGTGAATTTATTCGATTGAATAATAGATAAAACAACAAGATTTAAAGCATCAATTTCGGTAATATAATGAGGAAAGATATATTTTTGTTGCTCTCGTCTTTCTAATAGACAAGCAGTCGTACTACTCACACCTCCCTCTTGTATTACAGCAATCTTATCAGGTAGAAATTCGTATGATGCACCATGGTTAAGTATAGCAATAACAAACCACTTCCAATCAGCTACGATTTTACAATTTTCTTCATATAAACCAATACTAGAAAAAAGAGATCTTCTGATAAAAGAGCTTTGATGAGGGAAGGTCTGTAAATATAAATCATACCAATAAATATCAGGTTTCATCATCCTCGATGGAGTACATTTACCGAAAACATTTCCCTCAATAACATACCCATACAATATATCCACCTTTATTTCCCGACTAAAAACTTTTGCCAACGTCTTATCACTAACAAAGTAATCTCCAGAGTTCATAAAATTCAGATACTCCCCCTTGGCTCGAACAATCCCTTTGTTCATGGCATTGTAGATACCCTTGTCTGACTCTGAGCACCAATAGGCAAACTTGTCTTGATGCTGTTCGATGAACTCACGGCTTCCATCAGTGGAGCCGCCGTCAATGACAAGCCATTCATAGTCGGTGAAAGTCTGGCAGACCACACTTTCGTATGTTTTCTTCAATCCCTCCAGATTGTTGAGGTTGACGGTGATGATGGATAATTTGACGCTATTCATAGGCTTTATTCTTTAAAAATCAGCAGATAAACGATGAGAGAGTATTTTTTTTCTAACCCTTAGCATTTGTACAGCTAAAGATACCACTATTCTAAAAAGATATCGAGTCAACCTGAAAGAGTTAATAATGGACATTTTATGTAGATTCATTGTGTCCTCTTCGGTCAAAAAATCAGGAAACAAATCAGTCCTAATTGTTATCACTTCAGATTCCATATCAACAGTTTGACTAATTCCACCTTCCTGCATTATCGCTACTTTATATGGTATAAATTCGTATGATGCTTGATTATATAAAATAGCCGTAATAAACCATTTCCAATCTGAAATAATCCTAAGCTGTTCATCATACATACCCGCTTTGGCAAACATACTTCTCTTTATAAAGGCTGCTTGGTGTGGCAATGAATCATAGAATAAATCATACCAATAAAACTGGTTTTTCAATGTGCGATACCAATGAAACCTCCCGTTTAAGTGCCCCATCATCACAAAACCATATAAAATATCGGCTGTCCTATCCTTAAAAAACACCCCTCCCAATGTCTCTTCACACGCAAAGCAATCTCCAGAGTTCATGAAATTGAGATACTCTCCTTTGGCACGGACAATACCTTTGTTCATCGCATTATAGATGCCCTTATCTGGTTCAGAGCACCAATAGGCAAACATATCTTGATGCTGCTCGATGAATTCTCGGCTTCCATCGGTGGAGCCGCCGTCTATGACAATCCATTCGTAGTCTGTGAAGGTCTGAGAGACCACGCTCTCATACGTTTTCTTCAACCCCTCCAGATTGTTGAGGTTGACAGTGATGATAGAAAGTTTCATGATTATGTTCAAATTATTCTGTTTTCAAAGAAGATATACTTACCTTGCTCTAGAAGAATATACATACTTGGCCGATGAAGTATATCTTCTCTGAAAAGTAAGTTGTCAATCATACTTTACCATCTGCAGATGCGTTGCAACATGGTTTTGGCTCCAGGGTTGAGGATGAGTAGGCTCAGGAAGTAGAGCAAGGTGAAAAGAGCGGTGAGGATAAGGCAATAGCCTGCCCATTCGGGGAAACCCTGATAGGGGTTGAGGGGAAGGAGGCGGGCACAGGAAAAGGCTGCAAGAAAGGCTATGGAAAAGCCGGCCAGTGTGAGGAGGATGGTTTTCCAGTAGTGCCAGATGGAGCGGTGGAAGCTGGTGCGATAGAGGAACAGGGGTTTCCAGATGACGATGATGGGGATGAGGCTGGCTATTTTTCCCAGCAGTACGCCAGGGAGACCCCACAGGGAACAGGTGACTAGCGTAACAAGGATGTTGATGATGCCCTCCACCCATGCCGACCAGGTGTCGTGATAGTTGCCACAGGCTGTGTTGAAGGTATCCACGGCACCGCGGGAAAGCATGATGAATGTGTTGAGGAGCAGGAGCGCAACGATGGTGGGGGAAAGCAGGTACTGGTTGCCCAGCCACAGACTGATGAAGGGCTGCACCCCGATGAAAACCCCGAACACCACAATGCCGGCTATCATGTAATGCACAAACACCAGTTCCCAGAACACGCTATAGGTCTTCTGTCGGTCTCCCTCAGCCACCAGATTGCCCACGCCTGCCACAATGCCGCCCATCATGGTGGAGAAGAGCATGATGATGCCCCCGACGACCAGCGTGTAGTTGCCGTAATAGGCCACCATCTTGAGCGACACGAAAGCAAAGATGAATATCTGGTCGCTCTGCTGGAGGAGGAAATCCTTCATCTTGTGGACGAAGACCTGCTTGGTCTTTTGTACAATTTCGGGATACTGGTTTCTCACCTTGTTTCCCACAGCGGCGGATGCAGTGAGCCAGGGATAGGTTTGCCGGATTTTCCAGTTCAGAATGGTGGCATAGATGAATCTGTATAACAGTTCGATGGCCACCCACAGATAGAGGTTGCATACATAATAGACCAAAGCCATCTGTACGAAGGTCTTGATGAACGTGGCCGTCTGGAAATAGGCTGTCACCACATAGTGGCGCTGGTCGGCATAAAGGAGGATGGAGCGGTAGTTGATGAAATAGCCTATCAGGGAGGAGGTGAGGAAGGAAAAGAAGGCAAAATAGATGATACCATACGAGAAGATAGTGTGCCGGAAGATGAGGGGAAAGAAGACACTGACTAGGATGCCTGCAGCCAGCACAAAACAGCCAATATAACGGTAAAGGCAACCGAAGACAGAGACTATCCTGCTGATTTCCTCCCTGTTGCCCTTGGCAATGGGCTGATAGAGTGCATAGCTCACCGAGGCTCCCACGCCCAATTCGGCTAAGTTGAGAAACCCTAAGATATTACCTAATGTGCCTGTCAATCCGATGAAGTCTGCCCCCAGATGGTCGAGAAACATCTTGCGGGAAAAGAACGACAGCAGGAGAGACAGCAGGTAGAACGTGAGGTTTACCTTGGCATTAAGCAGCGATTTGTGGGTTCTCGATTCTTTGGTCATTGCTTCTTTGTGGTGATGCGAGATGCATCATCTTCAATAGTGTGATGTGGGTCACGTCGCCTCCTATTCATAGGCAACGGTGGTGTTGGGTTGGGGAGCGGTGTGCCAGTTCCAATATCTCAGGTTGCTCATGTCTATTGCCCAAGGCGAGAATTTGTTGTAGGCAGTGGTGATATGCACGCCCTCTATGGGCCAGTGCCAGTTGCCTGCCACAAGGATGGCTTGTGGCATCACTCCTGGTTCGTAGGGTAGGGTGAGCAGGTCGCCGCAATCCTCGCAGGTGCCGCGCTGCACCTCGATGTAGAATCTCTTGGCATCGTCTGAAACGGTATAGTTGCGCAACCATTTTACCTTGTCCAGCTCTACGAAAGTCACTGTGGCGTAAGCCGTAGTGGTGTTCACCTTGGTCGTACGCTTTTGTCTAAACAGTTCATGAATTTCTCCCAGGTTCTGGTCGCCGTCAGGACCATCGTAATGCAGGTACATTTTCTCTGAAGAGCCAACGGCCATAAGGGTGATGCCGCATGTCTCGTTCTCATCATCTGGCTGGATCCTAATCACGGCATCGTTGAAGTCGAAGTCGTTGTCGCGCCACACATCCTCGTAGGCAATGGTCCATACCTGTTTTTCCACCGATGGCAGCAGCACATCAATGTCGGGGACGGTGATGATGGGCATCTCGCTCTCCATATCGGCATGAAGGCCAAAGAGCACGTCGTTGCAGTCGAAGTCGCCTGTGGAAGGAGCATCCTCCATGCCCATGATGGTGTAGCCATGATCCTGTATCAGCACACTCCTGTGCTTTCCGTCGGTGTTGAGCACCTTGGCCGACCAGTTGGTCTCATACATGGGGTTGGGCAGTCTGCTCGACGGCAATCCTCGTTTTACATCAAGCTCGCGCTGTGCACTGTTCTGCTGTCCCTCCATCTTCAGATAGAAGCCGATGCGGTCGCCTGGTTTTACATTGATTTCCCAGGTCAGTCCGCGAGCCTTGGTCATCCGGTTGCCGTATTTGTCCATGACATGCTGTATGTTATAGACATCGTCGCCCAAACGGTCGGCCTTCGTGGTGAAGGGTGCCGTATAGCCGTCGCGGTAGTCGAAGTTTGAGTCATACCATGTGTCTCTTCCATCTAACTGGTATTGCAACTTGGCTTCGCCGTCTATATAGTCGTAGCTGTGGGTATCTACCAAATCCACCATCTCAAGGTCCTGATAGGTGCCAGGCGAGTGACGATAATAGCCAAGAATTCGAGAAAAATAACATCCGGTGAATCCATAGAACATTGTGACCTTGAACGGCCCTTGGGATATCAGCTCATAGTTGCCGTTGAGTCCACGCTTCTCGATGTCCATTCCTTCTGTGGTGTACTGTGTGACAATGTCGATGCCTTCGCGGTTCACCTCCGTATATCCGATGTTCCTCAGGATGTCTGTGCCATAGAGCGACTGTCCGGCTCGTGTGGCGCGAGATGTGCTGCGGGTGTTGTCTTTCAACTGATTAACGTCAAGTGCCACCGTCTGTTCTGGAGCACCAGTAAGAATCACATCTTGTGTAACCATTTGCTTCTCTTCTTTGGCCATCAGCACCACTCTCGTGTTGCTCGACTGAGGCACAGTCATATAAAAGGTGGTGTCTTTGTTTACAAACTGGTAATCAAGCATGGTGCCCCTGTCTCCTTCCACAAAATAGGCGTATATGTCTGTAGGCTCATCGGCCTTGGCCTCCACCTTCAGTTTCACGGCAGTTTGCCACCATTGCATTGTATTGTAGTCTCCACCCAGCAGTTCTTCAAAGGCGTTTTGGGTGTGTTCCACTGCCGAAATGTCCTTGCCGTCGCTACAGCCCATGAGGGTCAGAGCAGTGACAGCCAAGGCAATACATCCTTTTATTATGTCCATCGTCTTCATCTGTTTTCAGTTATGATTACTTTGTCATTTTCCATTTCCCATTTCACCTTGCCCTCCATGGCACGGATGATATCTGCCAAATAAGCAGCCTCGGGCAGGTTGTCTGCCTTCTTGAGATAATTCTTGGCATCGGTGAGGCGGCGCGTTTTCACACAGCCACATGCCGCATTGAGATTGGCTGTGGCATCGTCGGGATACTGGCGGGCAGCTATCAGCAGCGCATCCAACCATCCATCAGTGCCCTCGCCGTAGTTCTGTGCCACTCGATACATTTCCTCTATACTCAAAGCCTCAGGATGGGTGTATATAAGGCGGCGCGCTTCCTTCACGGGATAGTGCTTGACCTCATATTCTATGGTATAGTCGGTGTGGCGCAGACCGGGATAGACATATTGCAGCAGCCAGCGGTAAGGTTCGCCACCACCCACCTGCTTGAGCAACTGCTCCTTCTCGTCGAGGTCCATGTTGAGGTCAATTACTCGCAGCAGTTCGTCACGGTGATCGATCACATATTGTGGCATTTCGGGTGTCTCCACAATTGATTGATGTTCATACCAAATGTTGTCCTTGGTGCGGCGGCTCTCGCCACGGGTGTCGATAAAGGTGCGCAGGTTGATCCAGTCTTCAGGCGTATAGGCAGTCTCTACCACCGACTCTCGGATGCCGTAGCGCTTGCAGACATACTGTTTGAGCGACTGGGTGCGCCCCTTGGCTAAGCGGGTGTTGTTGCTGTAAGGACTCTCTGGAGAGGCATAGCCGTGGAAAGTGACACGTTGCACGCGGATAGACTTGTCGAAGAGCGCATGCTCTATTGTCTTGCGCAGCCGTTTCAGCTCCTCGGGGTTGCGGCGGTATTTGGAATCGATGAAGGTTTCGTTGATGGGGTAATCGAGGAATGCCCTTCCCTCTACAATGCGCTGCTTGGTTTCTTCGCTGTTTGGAATTCTGAATGGCAGGGTGGGTACAGTGTGCAGACGAGTGTCGTAGATGATGTCGGTGCCTGTTCCCTCTGGCTTTGGGGTCTTTTTGCCCAGGACATAGGTGACACCTATCTTCATGTTGGAACGCATGTCCAAAGGCGAGCCTGTCTTCACACCATTAAAGCGGTCGGCAAAAATGGTGTGGCTCAGTTCCATGCCCAGTTTCCATTTGTCGTTGAGCCGATAGGTGATGTCGAAGCCTGCCCTTGCTGCAGGCACCACCTTGCTCTCTGTTGAATAGGAAGCCGAATAGGAGAGGGGAATGTCTTTGGGATAGCCGAAGGCGTAGGATGCTCCCACACCAGCAAATGCCTTGACATTCAGTCTGGCTCCACGGCGTTTGGGGCTTACTAGCGCATCGGTAATGTCGAAGGTTGCATCGGCAAACAGGCCAAGGCTCTGCCAGCCCCAGGTGTCGGGGGTTTCACATTGCTGCACGTTGCGGCTCTTGTTATAGTTGTATCTCAAGGTGGTGCGCCATCCCCAAAGGGCATTGAACTCTTGGCCCATGCCGAGGAACACGCCGCCGGACCATGGATAGGATGAAAATTCAGACATGGGCAGATTTTCGTTGGCCGACTTGTTGATTCCTCCATACAACTGGAAGTTGAGATTGTCAATGCCTGTATGGGAGGTTCCCGACAGGACATCATCGGCATGCGTGTTGAGGCTGGATGTGGCCAGCATCATGCAGATGCAACTGAATATGAAGAAATAATGTTGTTTCATCACATAAAAACTTTAGTTGTTGATTACACGCCTTGTCAATATTTGTAGTTGTAATAATAGCCGTATTTGTAACCGTATTGGCTCACCGGCTTGATGGCGTTGAGCACAATGGAGAGATTCTTGTATTTACCGTTCTGCACTTGGGCATCGAGCTGATACACCGATCGACACTGGAACAGGCCTGCCCTAATCACATACAGTGTGCGGTCGACATGGTGCTCGATGATGCTGGCATCGGCCAATGATTCTGTCATCGGACAGTCGATGAGGATGAAATCGAACAGTGGGCGCACCTGTTCAAGCAGCAGGGGCATACGCGGGCTTGACAGCAGTTCGGTGGGGTTGGGAGGGGTGGTACCCACAGGAAGGATATACAGCGAGGGGTGTTCGTCGTGCTGGTAGATGACCTCCTCTACATGCTCTACCTTCTCTCCGAGATAGTTTGCCAGACCAACCTCTCTGTTGCCGAAGGTGTGTGTGGCGGTTGCACGGCGCATGTCGCCGTCGATGACTAATACCCTGCGCCCTTTGATGGCCAATGCCAAAGCCAGGTTCATGGTGATGAACGACTTGCCCGAACCGGCAAACATTGAGGTGACAAGATACACATTCTTGTGCTTGGGCGTGTCGGACATGAACTCTATGTTGGAGCGCAATATGCGGAATGCTTCGTTGATGGCGTTCTGGCTGTCTTGCTGCACCAACAGGGGTGGAGGCATACGCCTGCTCCTTTTATTTTTCTTGAAATGGATGCCGTTCAACTCCACACGCTTCTTGACGTTGTCAAACAAGGGTACCTCGCCGACAACAGGTATCTGGGTGCGGCTCTCGATGTCGAGTTTGCCGCGCACCGTGGTGTTGAGGCTTTCCCTGACAAAGATGATGACTGCAGGCAAGAGCAAGCCTATGAGTATGGCAGCAAGTAGTACGCTCTTCTTGTTGGGGTAGGTGGGAAACGGGCTGCCGTGGGGCATGTCAACCACCTGCGTGGGTGCCGGGGTATAGGTCATGCTGATTTCGTTCTCCTCTTTCTTCTGTAGCAGGTAGAGGTAGAGGCTCTCCATCACCTTCTGGTCGCGCTCCACCGACAGCAGTTTCTTGGCCTGGTCGGGGTTGGATGTCACCTTCTCCTTTACATCGGCATTGTAGCCCTGCATCGAGCCTATCTGTATCTGAATGGTCTTGATGTAGTTGGAGATGGTGGCGATGATGTTCTGGCGTATCTCTCCCAATTCTTCCTCCTGGCGCATGATGATGGGGTTCTGGGTGGATGTGCCTTCAAGATTGTTCTTCAGTTTCAGCAGCAAGGTGTTGTATTGGGCTATCTGCTGGCCTGCCTCGCTGCTGGTCAAACCTGTGTGTGCCGGCAGCAGCTTGTAGCGCGACTTGTTGTCTTTCAGCACATCAAGGATGTATTGTGCCATGTACAGCTGGTTGGTGAGCTGAAGTATCTCCGACTCCGACTGGTTCTGCTGCTGCAGGTAGAGGCCGCTGGCCTGTTCGAGGTTGGTGATATGGTGGCGTGTCTTGAAGGTGGAGATGCTGTCATCCACCTGGTTGAGCGATTTCTCTATCACCAAGAGACGCTCATCGATGAAACTTGCCGTGTTTCTTGCCATCTGTTTTTTCTCGTTGATCCACCGTTCGTTATAGACCTCTATGATGGTGTTGAGCACCCGCTCTGCACGCTCGGGTGAAGTGTCGGTATATTTCAGGTTGATGATGGTTGACTTCTCATCGTCGAGTGTCGTGGTTAGTCCACCTTGTAGGGTCTTTGCCACCCTTTTGGCCTCGCTCTTTGTCCTGATGGTATCTAGGCGGTAGGCCACATCGGTGAGCAGGGCAAGCGATGTGTATTTGCGGAGCACGTTGGGCACATTGGTCGGCTGCTGTATCAGCGCCATGTTGTTGAAGTTGTTGCCGTTTGAGCTCTGGGCCACGGTGCCTTGGGTGGTCTCCTCTTTTACCAGCACTGAAGCCTCACAGGTGTAAACATCGGGCGTGATGGACAGGTAATAGATGGCCACCAGCAGAAACATGGCGAGGGAGAGGCCAAACCAACTGGAGTGGCTGCGGCATAATATCCAAAAATCCTGCAACGACAGAAACTCTTCTATCTGTTTGTTAAAAGATGTATTGCTGTTCATTGTTATCTTGTTATTTGAATATTACTATTAATGAGGCGAGTATAGAGATGATTGACATCCAGATATAGGGAGTGTGGAATATGTTGCCTGTATTGGTGGAGTCGCGCTTGCGCTTGTCGTTGGGGGTGACATATACCAGGTCGTTCTGCTGCAGATAGTAGCCGTCTGAAAGCATTGTCTGCTGCATGTCGGTAAGATCAATCTGATGCACCTCGTTCACCCCATTGTTGTTGCGGCTCACCATGACTGCACGGCGGTTGCCGTTGATGGTCAGGTCGCCCGACTTGGCCAGGGCGTCGATGACGGTGAAGTGGTCTTTGGTGATGGGCACATTGCCGGGACGGGACACTTCGCCAAGCACATTGACGCTCATGTTGACATACTCTACGGTGACGATGGGTTCACTCACCAATTCGCGGGCGATGAGGCGTTCCTTGATATAGGCTGCCACCTCCTCGCGTGTCTTGCCCTCTACGCGTATCTTGCCCAACACGGGAAAGTCGATGGTGCCCTGTTCGTCCACGGTGTAGGCGATGATTGAGCCTCCCGACCCGCTGCTGACTGTGGCGGGCGACGTTTCGGCACCGAGGATGTTGTTGCTGTTGCCCCGCGAAGTGAGGGTGAACTGCTGTTCGAGCATGGGGTTGCTGCTGTTCACTACAATGCTGATTTTGTCTTCGGGGCGCAGACGGAACTTATGTTCTGCCTGGAGTGCCATGCCCTGGAGCTGCTTGGCATTTTGGAAGTAGGCAATGTCTTTAGGAGTGGAGCATGAATACAGCAATGCTGCCGCTATCCATAGCATGGCGTGACGCCAATTCAATATAATTTCTCTTTTTTTCATCTATTGTTGTTCAATCAATGAATTGTTCGTTCTTTTTTCTTTGCGTTTCACCAACAGGTAGATGATGATGTTGACCACTATCCAGAGGGTGATGTCGGCTGCCAGCAGCAACATGACCCCCAAATCGTTGCACAGCATCACATTGGTCAAGGTGAGCAGGGCCGATGACAGGATGAGGGTGATCATGGTTGTGCGTTCACTGAGTCCTGTCCTTATCAGGAGGTGGTGGATATGGTTGTTGTCGGGCAGGAATGGGTTGTTGCCATGGAGCAGACGGTAAGCAAACACCCTCATCACATCGAAACACGGTATCATCAGCGGCAAGGCGGCCAGAAGGTACTTGTTGATGTGGGGCAGGGAGTCTTGCGGCATCTGGGTGAGTTTGATGTTGAGGAAGCAGAGCATCATTCCTAAGGTGAGGCTGCCCGTGTCTCCCATGAAAATCTTCCTTTTCCTTTGTGTGCCGAACACATTGTAATAGAAGAACGGGATGAGCACTCCGACAAAGGCAAACGACAACAGGGCGTAGATGTTTTGACTGCAAAATACAAAGGCGATGCCGTAGCAGACAAAGGAAAGGATGCACAGACCGGAGGCCAGACCATCGATGCCGTCGATGAGGTTGATGGCATTGATGATGAATACCATGGCAAGCGCGGTGATGGGGACAACCGTCCACTGAGGCCATGATGCAAGCAGCAACAGGGTGCGGAGGCCTGACAGTTCCACACCACTGAAAATGATAATCAGTACACTTATGGACTGGGCGATGAACTTGAGATGGTAGCCCACTCCTCTGATATCGTCAACGACACCAAGGATATAAGATAGTATCAGGGCGCAGAAGACACTGGCCAATGGCAGGGACTCTGATGCGACTTCGGCAAGCAGCTCGCCTTGTCTTGTCACTATATTCACCGCCACCACAATGGTGAACGACAACATCAGTGCCGGCAGGAAGGTGGTGCCGCCCAGACGAGGCGTGGGGGCTTTGTGCACCTTTCTTTTGGCGGGTTTGTCTAACAGATTCTTGCGGTAGGCCAACAACTGGACACGTGGTATGGCCACTCCGATAATCAAAATACATAACGCGAAGGTTGACAGACAATCAACAATCCATGAAACGCTCATACACTATTTTCTTCCCAAACATCCTCAACAGGTGATATTTGGATTTATTTCACTTAAACTTAATAGTATCATGGTCAAAGCGAGATCTCCTGGTAAAGATGGTCAGTCGATGGCTTGCAGAAAAGCTGACGGAATGTATGCTGTTACAGCTGTCAATAAACCATCTATAACCAAACCCACTCTTTGTTGTCCACGATAACGTGCTACTATACCGGTTACTCCGGCAAAATTACCCTCGATGATTTTTACCTTCTCGCCTTGTTTGAACTTCGTTACTTCTTCTTGCAAAACTAAGGTGTCAGATCCCTCTTTCTCACAAATAATTTGAAGACTCTTTATCTGATTGTCTGGAACAATCAGAGGAGTTTTCATAATGCGCGCACCTATGTGAGTGTGCTTATAGTAAAAACGTAAGTAAGGGAGGTTTATATTGTCGTAAACAAATGACTTTATCTCTTCTTCCGTTCCACGTGCAAAGAATATATTTGGAAGACGAGATTCTTCAACGTTCTTTCGCTTGCCGTTAACTTCCTTGACGGTCTTGATTGTCGGATAGTATGCCTCTACATGCTTTCCGACCAAATAATCGTATGCCTTCTTTTCGCGTCCGTAGGTGACACGGAGGGCATACCAATGGGGAACTTCTTTCGGTTTCCTCCTAAGGGTTTTAAGGGGAGTTGAGCCGTTGGCTCTTCCTCCTTCGACCTCGGGATAGTCAAAGCAGGCTTTGTATCCTCCACTCGGTTTGTCATCGGTTCCCGACAGGGCATTTCTGGTGGACACCCCTGTATGTGAGTTCTCCGCCAAAACTGGCTCTTGAACTTCGGGGAGGACATCGGGGGTAAGCCCGGTGCAGGGAGGGATTTCACCGCCTCCATGGGTGTTATCATCTATTGATGCGTTATCAGCGATTTTCATATCGGTGACCTTACTTTGCTCTAGACAGAACTCCGTTAAAGACATAAAAAAAGCGTGAGTCGTCCTATTGTCTGTCCCACGGTCTGAGGCTCTAGCAATTGCCTATTTTGGTTGAACAGACAACGTCAGAGCCCACGCCGATATGAGTAATCGCTCCATTGCATAAAGTAGACGACACCTCAGCAAAACGCTCAAGCCAATTTGGCGGTTCCGCATTCGGTTTGCGCTACTTTTGGGAGACCTATATAAACAATCTTATTGCGCCCGAAAAGGTACAATCCGTGCTTACAAGGTCTCCGCAGGAGTGATATAATCACACCCGGGGCATCTACCGTTGCTACGTTCAAGACCAAACATTTCTGTGACTTGCTAGATTACAGACCGTCTCAAACACAGCGTCAAGTAAACGCTTTCATTATGTCTGGACTATTTTACATACAGTAGGCGGCACCTCAGCAACACGCTCAAGCCAGCTTGGCGATTTTGCATTCGGTTTGCACTACTTTTCCCACCCAATGCCCGCTTTGTACTGCTTTGTCATTATGTGACTCCGCCATACTCAGCACGGCGTAGGCTGCCTCGCCCAATGCCATGAAAGAACACGTCTAACTGTGACAGATGGAACTAAAGGCTAATAGTCCAAGTGCAAAGGTATGTATAAATTTTTAATTAGATGATAACAATTGAAAAGAAATTTTTGCATAAATCTTAAAATTAACAAGATTAACCAAAGTTTGCTGCCCTGTAACTGTTCAGCGATAACCATATAGCAGTTGTCCGTGCTTAGAACAAAGCCCGGATAGCTGCGTATGGTGAGTTGTTATGTTTCTTAGTGGTCTCTACGATTAAGAGCAGGTCAAGAAAGGCATCATATATAATAAGGTACGTGTATATAATAAGGTATATGGAAAAGAAATTGTTGGCAAAAAAGCATAAGTTGTTAATTCAAGTTTCGCAAGTTCAGAAGTTAATGAAGTTAAAGGAGTTATCGCTCCC
>OMCE01000260.1_pt1 | contig 28443 bp, 26 predicted proteins | sample 1644981 | NCBI WGS metagenome assembly OMCE01 (sample SAMEA103958151, study PRJEB25191) | human gut metagenome | reverse complement strand
GAAACTTGGGAATGACACTACTCTCGTTGTAAGTTATAAAAATAATGGTATAGTTGCGATTTGTGGCCTTAAAGACGATAGCGGTGCCTCCATAGGAGAATAACAAATTCAAGTTTGTAAGGAACAGAAACTTTGAATTTGTAGGTGCGATTGATGAAGATTATTGAAGTTAAAGAAAATAAAAAACAATATCTTGATTTGCTCCTATTAGCAGATGAGCAGGAAAATATGATAGACCGATACCTTGATAAAGGCAAAATGTATGTGCTTGATGATAATGGGATTAAATGCGAGTGCATCGTTACCGATGAAGGAAGTGATGTGCTTGAAATCAAGAACATTGCAACTGTTCCAGACTATCAAGGCAAAGGTTATGCAAAATCCTTAATTGATTTTATTGTAGAGAAATATAGAGAGCAATATGCTATTCTACAAGTAGGAACAGGTGATAGCCCATTGACAATACCATTTTATGAAAAGTGTGGGTTTGTCCGTTCGCATATCATACCAAATTTCTTTACAGATAATTACGACCATCCAATATATGAGGATGGAGTACAGTTGGTGGATATGGTGTATCTGCAAAGGCAGTTATAAAGAAACTTCAAGTTTAACGAACAGGAGATGATGATCACATGAAAATCTTATATGAACTATCCTGGTTATGGGAAAAGCTGGGCATTGCACTTGTGGCCGCGGCTGTTTGTGTGGCTTGCGCCACGCTGATCTGCAAGGCAGCGAAGAAGAAGTTCAACAAAAAGGTGCTGGCAGTCATAGGGGCTGCGGCATTTGTGGGCGCGATTCTGGCGGTCATTCTGATCGCCCGGACACCGATGCCGCTTTGATAGGACGGAGGATTGAATAATAGAAGGTCGGGGTCAGACCCCGGGCAAACTTTCACCTGTGAGAAGTGTCAAGGTTTTCTAATCACCACATGAATATAAATTGACAAAAATGACTATAATGACTACAATGATTATAATGGTGATTAGGAAAACTACAGGAGGTGCCTTATGACATTTATTGAGAGCGAAACTATCGAACTCAAGTCTTCGGTTGTTGCAGACCTTTGCAAAGAGGTGATTGCCTTTGCTAACACAAGAGGCGGCACTCTTTACATTGGTGTTGAGGACAATGGTACGGTGATTGGTGTGGATAGTGCCGACCGTGTTACCTTGCAAATAAATAATATGGTTCGGGATTCCATCAAACCTGATATTACGATGTTTGTCCACTACGAGACACAGGTGATAAATGATAAACAAATTATCGCCGTGACCGTCCAGGAGGGTACAGACCGTCCCTATTATCTGGGCAGTAAGGGATTAAAGCCCAGCGGTGTGTATGTCCGCAATGGTACATCTACAGATCCTGCCTCTGATACCGCCATTCGAAAAATGATTAAAGAAACCGATGGCGACAGTTTTGAAACCATGCGCTCTTTGGAGCAGAATTTGTCATTTCAGGCAGCTGAAGCACAGTTTGCCAAGAGGAAGGTTCCCTATGATGCTGCTAAGATGCAGACTTTGGGAATGGTTTCCTCGGACGACATTTACTCCAATGTAGCGTTGCTTCTGTCCGAACAATGTCCGAGTACCATCAAGGCTGCAACCTTTGCCGGTGTTGATCAGAGCGTATTCCAAGATAGACGTGAGTTTACCGGTTCGTTGTTTCAGCAGATGGAGGATTTGTATGCCTATCTCGATCTGCACAATCAAACCAAGGCCACATTTGAGGGACTATACCGAACTGATACCAAAGATTATCCAGAGGACGCGCTGAGAGAAACATTGATGAATTCTCTGGTGCATAGAGATTATTCTTTTAGTGCCAGCACCCTTGTCAGTATCTATGATGATCGAATCGAATTTGTATCCGTGGGCGGTCTGCCTGCCGGAATCACTTTGGATGACATTATGCTAGGACTTTCCGTTTGCAGAAATCCGAAATTAGCAGCTATCTTCTATCGCTTACAGCTGATTGAAGCTTACGGAACCGGTATGCCCAAAATCATGAAAGCATACGCAGGCACAGGGGTAGAACCTAAAATTGAAGTGACAAACAACGCTTTCAAAATTACACTCCCCAATAGAAATGCCGTTAAGGCAACTGATAGCGTGCCTAATGAACGTAAATCCAATGAAGAAAAGATTCTGGACTTGATTGCCCAAAACGGTTATGTAGTGCGTAGCGATGTGGATCAACTGTTGGATGTCAGCCAAACAACGGCCAGCCGTATTCTAAAACGCATGGTTACAGACGGCTTGATCTATCAGGACGGAAGCGGCAGAAAAACAAAATACAGAAAAGGTTAATCGTTTGCAACAACTGGCTTAAAACCCCGGGGCCAGCCCCTGGGCAAAACCCATCCAAAGGTTTGTCCTCTTATAGAAAAAGTTCATTTGATTTCTGAACGGAACAGGCTTTCTTGATAGCTGATGCCACAACAGAAACCGTTACCTTGTTAAGGCTGCGTGCATGAACAGGGCAGATTGAGACACATCTCATACAGGAAATACACTTGGATTTATCGGTGACCTTGCCATTATCCTTGGAAATTGCCTGAGCAGGACACTTTTCCGCGCACAGACCGCAATTTGTGCAATGAGAATCAGCAGAAGGAACAAATCCGCTGCTGGATTTTTTGTAAGGACGCTTGCCAGGAATGGCGGGAACTGCCAGGGAGCCGGATAGTGCTTTTTCAAAAATTTTGGTACCGAATGCAGAGAGTTGTTTGCAGTCTTCTGCATTGGGACGACCTGCGGCATATTCGCGAATAATTGAATGTTCTGCAACGGCAGAAATGGCGGCAATCACCTGAAAGCCAGCGGCATTTGCAGCATCCTCCATTTGAACAAGTGTACTCTCATAGGCGCGATTCCCATATACTGCCACAAGAACGCACTTCGCGCGATTTCCATTGATCTGAGCAAAACGATCAAGTGCCAGCTGTGGGGCTACATCACCAAAAGATGGCATGGCGACAAGCACCAGTGAACCGGATTCAATGAAGAATGATGCGAAATCTGTGGAGGTAGATGAAAGATCAATCGTCTGGACTTCCGGCCAGTTCTGAGTGATTGCAGCGGCGACTTTTTCGGTTCCGCCAGTGGGACTGAAAAGAATCTGATAGCACCTCATTATAAACACTCCTTTGCTGTAAAAAATAGAATTACAATATTAATATCAGTATAGCAGTCGTGAGGTGTCGTGTCAATATTTACAGCAGGAGGGTACTATGTTAATATGAAAGTGGAGGGCAAAGATTATGCATGTCAGTAACAAATGTTCGATTGCAATTCACTGTTTGATCTTTATCCATGAATATGGAACAGAGAATAAAGTGACGAGCGAACTGCTGTCGCTTTCTACCGGCTGCAATCCGGTGACAATCAGGGGTATTCTCAGTGCGCTGAAAAAAAGCGGTGTTCTGTATGTGAAGTCCGGTACTGGCGGTGCGACTCTTGCAGCAGAACCCGAAGATATAACACTTTATCGGATTTGTACAGCAGTGGAACCGGATGCCATTGACAAAATGATCGGTATTCATTCGTCACCATCAGCGTTTTGTCCTGTGGGCAGGAAGATTCAGTCAGTGCTGGATGATACCTACGAAGAGTTGAAAAAAGATGTGATTGCCAGCATGAAATCCATTACGCTGGATAAGATTCTTGCCGATTATCATGATAAACAGCAGAAAAATCAATGAAATATTTCTTTGAAGCCGGGATGGGAAGCATCCCGGTTTTTCTTTGGCAGGAACTGCCGTTAAAGCATCCGAAACGGATGCGCAGCTCGATGCCGCAGGCAGCGTTCTATGGGGATTGGGGAGTTTCCCCAACAAGCAGAAAATCGCATTCGTGTCACGAAAGCCCTGCTTGCAGCAGAAGAGTGGATTCTAAAAAAATCGTTCAAAATTTGGAAGAACTTTCGATTGATTTTGTTCGTTTCTTGGAGTAGAATATAAATGAGAAATTTTAACTTGCTGCGAGTGACTTTAGACATCGAAAAAGAGGTTCCGTATGGATTTCATGACGATTAAGCAGGCTTCTGAAAAATGGGGCATCTGCACAAGGAGAGTACAGACATTATGCACGGAAGGGCGAATTGATGGTGCCGAGCGTTTAGGCCATCAGTGGGTCATTCCTATTAACGCCGAAAAGCCGAAGGATGCCAGAATCAAAAGCGGCAGATACATTAAAACAAAATCCGGAAATGGAGAGAACGAAGATGGAAAGAAAACCGTATAGTGCTGGAGCCGTGAAATTTTCGTTCTGGTTCATGGAATTTCGGAAAACTGTGCAGCTTTTGAGCGAGGGTAAGAGCTTTGCAGATATTAAAAAGTTGAATGAAGAGACAAACATCTATGGTGCACCGACAAAACTACGAGCGCAGCAGATTTATTCTACCGTAACAGCCCGTATCAAGACATTAGATGAAAGCTTTTATCCAATCTTTCTGAGCAGTGATCTTGCTACACAAAAATTATTTGTGCTGACTGCGGCTCTTTTGCATGACACGCTGTTCTTTGATTTTGTGTATGAAGTAGTGCGGGAAAAAATGATTCTTGGTTCCGATGAGCTGACGGATGCAGATATCCGGATATTTTTCAAAAATAAGCAGGAACAGAGTGAGAAGGTGGCTTCTCTTCAAGACTATACGCTGCGCCGTCTCGGTTCCTGCTATAAGACACAGCTTTATGAAGCAGGACTTTTAGAAAGCAACCAGGCAAACAGCACAAGAAAAATACTGAAGCCAATTCTTGATATTGCATTTGAGCATTGGCTTTATGACCATGACCTTGGCATCATGGTAAAAACACTGACGGGGGTAAGATGAAATGGATTTAAGCCAAAGACTGGACGAGATGGAGCTTGCAATCCATAAGCCGTCTTTCCGAAAAGGAACAGGCCGCGCAAATGAGGTCAACTATTGGGTGTTTGATTATCCACCGGAAAAGGAACTGGAAGTTCGGGAGCGTGTAGAGTATCTGAAAAATAAGAACGACCGGGGCGATGATGATTTTGAGCTTGTGGTCTTTGACCTGTATGATATCATCATTGACTTTTTGGAAAAGAAAAACTTTATGGAAAAGTGCTATGACTTTGAAAAAAAGCGAGGAATCGAGCGTATCGTCAAGGCAGTGACCAACTCCATGAAGGTGAATGACGATGACAGCCTGATCGTGCAATATATCAAAGAACATACGCCGGAGAATGCAGTTGTGTTCCTGACCGGTATCGGCAAGTGCTATCCGATTTTGCGCTCCCACAAGGTGCTTAACAACTTGCACCAGGCGTTTGTGCGCTGCCCGGTCGTGATGTTTTTTCCGGGAACCTATAATGAGCAGGAGCTGATCCTGTTCAATGAGATTAAAGACGATAACTATTACCGGGCATTCCGACTGGTAAAGTAATGGATGGAGGAAACAGTTATGCAGATCAAGGACATGTTCCGAAAGAAAATTGACCGTGAGATACAGGGCGTTATCATTGTCGGTCAGGGTGAAGAAACAAATGTAGCGCAGGAGCTGGAAGAGTATGTTGTGACCCGTGAGCTTCAGCGTCATTTTGCGGATTTCTTTGCAGCATATAAAAAAGGTATTCATGGAACCACACCGAAAATGGGTGTCTGGATTTCCGGCTTCTTTGGAAGTGGTAAATCTCATTTCCTGAAAATCCTGTCCTATCTGCTTCAGAATAAACAGGTCGGAGACAAACATGCCATCGACTACTTCATTGAGGATCAGAAGATTACCAATCAGATGGTGCTGGCAGATATGCAGCTGGCAGCAAACACCCCATCGGACGTAATTCTTTTCAACATTGATTCCAAAAGCGATTCGAATGGCAAAGAAAATAAAGATGCCATTGTGAACGTATTCCTGAAGGTCTTCAATGAAATGCAGGGCTTCTGCGGCTCCATGCCTCACCTTGCTGACCTGGAGTACAGGCTTTCCGAGGAAGGTCGTTTTGAAGAGTTTAAGGAAAAGTTTGAAGAAGAGTATGGAGATCCGTGGGAAAGCTCTCGCCAGGACTTCGATTTCATTCAGGATTCCGTTGTCGATGTTCTTTCTGACATGGATTTCATGAGCGAATCGGCTGCTCGTAACTGGTGTGAGAAAGCAACCGAGGGCTACCAGATCAGCATTGAGGATTTCGCCAAGCGTGTAAAGTCCTATATTGAGAAAAAAGGTAACAACCACCATGTGGTTTTCCTTGTAGATGAGATTGGCCAGTACATTGGTGATGATTCCAAACTGATGCTGAACCTTCAGACAGTGACGGAAGAACTGGGCAAGGAATGCATGGGCAAGGCTTGGGTAATCGTAACGAGCCAGCAGGATATCGACTCCATTACCAAGGTGAAGGGTAACGACTTCTCCAAGATTCAAGGACGTTTCGATACACGTCTTTCTTTGTCCTCTGCCAATGTGGACGCTGTTATCAAAAAGCGTATTCTGGATAAGACCGAGACAGCAGCACAGAGCCTGCGTCTGCTCTATGACCAGAAAGCAACCATCATCAAAAATCTGATTGTCTTCAACGACGGCGTGGAGAAAAAACTGTACGCCAACGCAGAAGACTTTGCAGAGGTTTATCCTTTTGTTCCATACCAGTTTAATTTGCTTGCCAGCGTGCTGACCAGCATCCGTACCCACGGTGCATCCGGCAAGCACCTGTCCGAAGGTGAACGTTCCATGCTGGCTCTGTTCAAAGAGTCTGCCATGCAGCTGATGGACGATGAGATGGGGGCAATCGTGCCGTTCTATCGGTTCTATGATGCATTGGAGAACTTCCTCGACCACAGCCACAGCAGCGTGATCATCCGCGCTTATGATAACAGCTACATCAACCCGGAAAAGAAGGAAAAAGATGTCTTTGCGATCAATGTGTTGAAGACCCTTTTCCTGATTAAATATGTTCTGGAGATCGAAGCCAACGTGGACAACATCGTCAGCCTGATGATTACCAGCATTGACGATGATCGTATTTCTTTGAAGCCACAGGTGGAGGATGCACTGAAAGTGCTGATGCGCCAGATGCTGATCCAGAAAAATGGCTCCGTTTATGTGTTCCTGACCGATGAAGAACAGGAAATCAACAACGAAATCGAAAAAGAAAATGTGGAGATGCCGGAGGTCATCACGAAGATTGCGGAGATGATCTATGAGGACATTTTCTCCAGCAAGAAGTATCAGTACCCCAGCTTTGGTGGACGGTATGCGTTCTCCTTCAATCAGGCAGTGGATGACCGCCCCTATAAGGCAAACCAGAATTACGATATCGGTCTCCGTGTGTTGACCCCGTGGTATGAGGGCGGCACCGATGATGGTACGCTGCGCCTGCTCTCTGGCCAGGGCAAGGAAGTCCTTGTGGTTCTGCCGAATGATGATGCGTTCCTGACGGAAATGCGGGCATACTTGAAAATTGAGCGGTTCCTGCGCAAGAATACTTCTGTGCAGCTTGCCAAGTATGAGACCATTAAGGAAGCAAAGCGTGTGGAGATGCGGGAACGCAACGGTAACGCCAAGCTTTACCTGACGGAAGCTCTGAAAGAGGCTACCATTTATGTCAATGGCGATGTGCTGCACACTTCCGGCAAGGAAGTGACCAGCCGCATCAACGAGGCTATCGGAAGATTGGTGCAGACGGTTTACCACAAGCTGTCTTACATTGACGCAGCGATGGGCGAAGCAGACATCCGGAAGATGTTCAAGACCAGCAATCAGTTGTCGCTGGCACTGGGAGATACCGGAGAATCCAATGTTCACGCGCTGGATGATGTGCTGCAATTTGTGGCAGGTAACTCCCGGATGCACATGAAAACTTCTATGAAAACCATCAAGGATCGCTTTATGAAAGCACCCTATGGCTTTGTGGAAGATGACATCCATTGGCTGGTGGCACGTCTCTTTAAGCGTGGAGATCTGTCCTTTACGGTCAATGGTGAGAGTGTCAATCTGAACAACCGCTCCGAAGAAGAAATCATCGGCTACATCACGAAGAAGCAGTTCGTGGATAAGCTGCTGACGGAAGTGCGCGTCCGTGTGCCGGAAAACCAGAAAAAGGCCGTCCGCACCGTGATGAAAGAGCTGTTCAAGGTGGCACCGCCTGCCGATGACGAAGATACCATCATGAAGAACTTCCAGCATTACTGCGAGAATCGAATCACTGAGATTGAGCGGCTGGAACCGAAATATGAGAATTACGCCTATCCAGGAAAGGAACTTCTGGAAAAGGGCAAGAAGCGGCTTTCCGCACTGGTGCAGATTCAGGCACCGCTGGAATTCTTTAAGACTGTATTTGACGAGCAGGACGATCTGATGGATTTTGGCGAGGACTATGAGCCTATCCGTGATTTCTTTGGCAGTGAGCAGCTGACCATCTTCACCCGTGCGCTGGATATGCTGAATATCTACGAGGACAGCAAGACCTACATCGTGGATGCAGAACTGGAAGACGTGGTGGCTAAGATGCGCACCATCGTCCGGATGGCGAAGCCCTATAAGGAGATTCCGAAGCTGCCGGAGCTGCGCGAGAAGTTTATGAACTGCTATATGCGCATTCTGGAAGAGCAGGCAGAGCCGGTCAAGGATTCCATCAATCAGGATCGGAACCGTGTCTTTGAAGTGCTGAACACCAAGTCCTATAAGGATGCGAAGTTCAACCGTTATCTGGAACTCTTTAAGGAGATCATGGACGGTGCGGAGCACTGCAACAATGTCTCCACTCTGCGTAGCTATGCAGATAAGGCGGAAGCACTGAAGCTGCGCCTGCTCAATGAGATGAACGCAGAGGATATCCGTCTTGTGCAGGAAGCTGCGGCAAAGGCCGAGGCAGAGCGCAAGCGTCAGGAAGAAGAGGCGAAAAAACGCGGCGAGACCGTGAAACCGGCAGAAAAGGTCGCAGAACCGCAGCCGGTATATAAGGTGCGCACCACGAAGAATGTTTCCATCAAGACGGTTGCCAAGACTGCATCGTGGCGGTTGGAGAGTAAGGACGACGTTGATAAATACCTTGCCGCATTGCGTGAAAATCTGCTGAAAGAGATGGACGAAGATACAATCGTCAACATTGAACTATAAATGACAGGAGGATTGACTCCATGAACAAGACAGCCATAAAGAATTTTGCGATCTGGGCGCGGAATAAGCTGATTGCCGATGTCAGCTATGATGCCCGCCTGATCGGTATTACGGAGGACGGCATTGCAAAGCCGTTGCCGCAGAGCTTCGGCGGCACTCAGTTCTTCGATATCGGCACTGCAGAACCGTATTCGATTTCCGGCGAGGCCGTGCGGCAGCGTGACAAGCTGATAGAGGTCATCCAGCAGAAGGAAAAGGATACCGACTACAAAACCGCATATCAGTATGTGATCGAGGAGGTTGCCTATACATGGTTCAATCGCCTGATTGCGATCCGTTTCATGGAGGTCAACGACTATCTGCCTTCCCATATTCGAGTGCTTTCTTCCGAGAGCGGAAAGTTGGAGCCAGATCTGGTCACGACACCGTTTGACGCAGAGCTGCCCTTTACTGCGGAGGAGGAAGCTCAGATTTTCCAGCTGAAGCAGGACAATAAGCTGGACGAAGTGTTCCGCATCCTGTTCCTGAAACAGTGCAACGCCCTGAACGAGATTTTGCCTGCGCTGTTTGAAAAGACAAAGAACTACACTGAGCTGCTGCTCAGCCTGTCCGTTACCAACCAGGATGGCGTGGTCTATCACCTGATTCACGATATCCCGGAGGATGACTTCAACATCGAGCACGGTGGTCAGGTGGAGATCATCGGCTGGCTGTACCAGTATTACAACACCGAGCCGAAGGCCGCTGCCTTTGCAAAGAACGGGAAGATCACCAAAGAGGAAATCCCTGCCGTGACCCAGCTGTTTACCCCGGACTGGATCGTTCGCTACATGGTGGAGAACAGCCTGGGCCGTCTGTGGGTGGAAGGACACCCGGATTGCGGCCTGAAAGAAAAATGGAAATACTATCTGGAAGAAGCACAGCGGGAGCCGGAGGTGCAGGCAAAACTTTCGGAAATTCGTAAAGAGTACGCTGCCCTGAACCCGGAGGATATCAAGCTCATCGACCCCTGCATGGGTTCCGGTCATATCCTCGTATATGCCTTTGATGTGCTGATGCAGATTTACGAGAGTGCCGGTTACAGCCAGCGTGATGCTGCAAAGAGCATTCTGGAACACAACATTTACGGTCTGGACATTGATGATCGTGCCTATCAGCTGGCGTACTTTGCCGTGATGATGAAAGCACGGCAGTACAATCGCCGTATCTTAAACGGTGAGAACACCTGCCATGTCTATGCCATTCAGGAGAGCAACAGTATCAACCGTGCGCACCTGAAATATTTTGGTGCGGGGATGGACGATATTGAAAAGAATGCCGCTAAAATGCAGCTGGAAGGTCTGCTGGACACCCTGACCGATGCCAAGGAATACGGCTCTATCCTGAATGTGGAGAGCTATAACTGGGATTTGCTGCGCCGGTTTGTGGCAGCGGAAGATACCGCAGGGCAGATCAGCATGGACAGTGTGGGCGTGGAAGATACTGTTGAACAGCTGAATCGGCTCATCGACATTGGTGAGACCATGGCACGGAAGTATTGGGTCACCTGCACGAATCCGCCGTATGCCGGAACCAGCAACCTCAGTGCCAACGTCAACAACTTTGTCAAAAAGAACTACCCCGACAGCAAAGCCGACCTGTTTGCCGTCTTTATTGAGCGCTGCCGTGCTATGACCGCCGACAATGGTTATCAGGCAATGATCACCCAGCATAGCTGGATGTTCCTTTCCAGCTTTGAAAAGCTCCGGGAAAAGATGATGCTGACCGAAACCGTCAACATGGCACATCTGGGCGCACGGGCTTTTGAAGAAATCGGCGGTGAGGTGGTGCAGACCACTGCTTTTGTGCGCTGTGCAAACCATGTGGATGGTTATAAGGGTACCTATTGCCGCCTGATTGAGCCGACTTCTCAGCAAGGAAAAGAAGATATGTTCCTTGCTGGGCAAAATCGGTATGTTGCAAATCAGGACGATTTTGAAAAGATTCCGGGAATGGCAGTAGCATATTGGGCAAGTCATAATATTCTGAGTAAATTCCAAGAAAAGCAAATTGGGGATGTTGCACTACTTTGTCAGGGATTAACGACAACAAACAATGAAAAATATGTTCGTCAGTGGACAGAACTAAATGTCGAGAGAATTGGTTTTTTAATGACAGAAGAACTGGCATTAAAATCTCGAAAAAAATGGTTTCCATTTAATAAGGGTGGAACATTCTGTAAATGGTACGGAAACAATGATTTAGTAGTGAATTACGAAAACGATGGATATGAGATAAAAGCCGATGTTCTGCGAAAATATACGTATTTGAAAACACCGGATTTTGTTGTGAAAAATTCTAAAACCTATTTCAAAGAAGGCTTGACGTGGTCGGCTTTAAGTACGGAATTTTCAATTAGGTGGTTTCCGCAAGGGGCAATATGCGCAGACAAAGGACAGGGTTTGTTTGCTAAAGAAGACATGCTAGCATATGATTGTGGCTTATTAAATAGTTGTGTGGCACGGATGTATCTTAAGCTCATTTCGGCAACACTTGATTTTAACTGCGGATATGTCAGAAAATTACCATATATTTGCACAGAAAAAGCCAAGGAGAAGGTTACTCCTATTGTTGATGAGTGTATTCATTGGGCAAAAGAGGATTGGGACTCTTTTGAAACAAGCTGGGACTTTATGGTACATCCTCTTGTGCGCTGCAAATCTTTTTCGCCGGAAGAAGTGGCAGAAGATGCAAAGCACAATATTGTGGACATGAATTATGTCGAAGAAGCAGTTACAAGATGGAGCAATGAGTGCTATTTGCGGTTCCAGAAGCTGAAAGAAAACGAAGAAGAGCTGAACCGTATTTTTATTGATATTTACGGGTTGCAGGATGAACTGACGCCGGAAGTAGAAGATAAAGACATAACGGTACACCGTGTATTTGAAAATCGCGATGAAGTGCCGGATAGTATGAAAAACAGCAACTATACACGCACTTACCGTGATGAAATTGTGTCGTTGCTGTCCTATGCCGTGGGCTGTATGTTTGGGCGGTACTCTATTTACAAGGATGGCTTGCTTTTTGCGGGAGAACCGTATTCCTTGCAGGCGTTTGTGGATAAGATGAACGACCGCCCCGGAACGATTTCTGCTGATGAATTGGAACGTGCATACCGCAATGAGGGTGTTGTGGTCGACGAAATGTTCTTCCCGGATGCCGACAATGTTATCCCTATCACCGATGAAGAATATCTGGACGATGATATTGTATCGCGCCTGTGTACATGGCTGAAAGCAGTGTACGGTGCTGACACGCTGGAAGCAAACCTCGATTACATCGCAAAAGCCCTTGGCAATAAGGGCAGCACCAGCCGAGAAATCATCCGCAATTACTTCCTGAATGACTTTTTCAAGGATCATTGCCAGACCTATTCTGTCACTGGCTCCGGCAAGCGTCCGATCTACTGGCTGTTTGACAGCGGCAAGCAGAACGGCTTCAAGGCACTGGTTTACCTGCATCGCTATACGCCGGATACCATCGGTAACCTGCGTATCGACTACTTGCACAAGATGCAGCGCGTGTACGAATCCGAGATCAACCGGATGCAGGATATGATGGATCACAGCGGGAATGCCCGCGAGGTGGCAGCAGCCTCCAAGCGTAAGGATAAACTTGCCAAGCAGCTGAAGGAATGCCGGGAATACGATGAGAAGATCAGCCATCTGGCACTTTCCCGTATCGAGCTTGACCTCGATGACGGCGTAAAGGTCAACTACCGCAAGCTCCAGACTGCACAGGACGGCAAGTTCTATGAGGTTCTGGCTGACAGCAAGAACATCATGGTGAAAGAGAAGAAATAAGAGGAACAGGAGGCGTTTGCAATGATTTTGTACCACGGAAGCAATGTTATCGTAGAACAGCCGAAACTTATCTGGCAAAATCGCTATCTGGACTTCGGTTTTGGATTTTATACCACCACCAACCGCGATCAGGCAGTGAACTTCGCTCAAAAGGTCACTGACCGCCGCAAAATAGGAGCTGCTACGCTCAATATTTATTCCGTAGAGGAAGCTGTGGCTTTCAAGGAGTGCAGTTTGCTGCGCTTTGACAGCCCAGATGAAGCGTGGCTGGATTTTGTAGCCGATAACCGTCAGGGAACCTACCAGGGAAAGCAGCATGACCTGATTTATGGTGCTGTGGCAAATGATGATGTGTACCGCACCATTACCCTGTATATGACCGGAGTGTTGGATAAGGAACAGACACTGGCGGCACTCAAGATTCGGAAATTGTTCAACCAGCTGGTGTTTGCAACTGAGAAGTCTCTGCAATACTTGCATTTTGAAGGGAGGGAGCTTGTATGAACGAAGATCAGTTCAGCGCAATGCTTGCAATCATTGTGCCGCCCATCATCGAACAGATTACAAAAAACAGCAATGTGGATGATGAAAAAGCGATTTCCCGCTTTTATCAGTCCAAGCTCTATCAGGAACTTTCGGATGAAAAATCAAAATTGTGGCATTACAGCCCGATGACGTTGTATACCATGTATCAAGATGAACTTCTGACAGGCTCCTATGATTACCCAGAGGAGGCGTAAGCGATGAGCAAAGAATCCAATTTCTTGATTTATTGCATGGAGCGGTACCGTCATTTCAAAGGGCTTTCTGGTGCGGATGTGGCAAAGACCTTTGAAGAGTATGGCATCTATGGGTATATCACAAAATATTTTGAATCACTGCACACAATGGGGGATCATTGCATCGTGCAGGATATTGACGATTATATTAGCAGCATCACAGGCAATAAACGGATCAAGGCGTAACTGCCTGTATGATATTCCCCAAAGGGCGGAATCTATCAAGTAAAGGAAATTGATATGGCAGAATTGAACCTGAAACAAATTATAGACCGCCTGAATGCGGAATTTACCGGGGAGACCCGGAAACTGGTTTTCTGGTACGATGACAAGGCAGAATTTGCCGAGGATATGGAGACGGTGGAGCTTCAGAATGCGAAGATCTACCATCTCCAGCCGGATAACCAGTTCTATACAAAGTATTTTCTGGAGCGTGTGGATAAGACCACGAATTATCTGATTTATGCACCGTTTCCGAAGCCGGATGTAAGGGACAACCATCTGGAAGATACAATGCTGTATTCCAGACGGTTCTTTGCTGACCGTGCCTCCCTGCTGTCGGTTGACCTCGGTATTGAGGAAAAGTACAAGCCGGTTATTGAGAAGCACATCAAGTTTTTCGCCAACAAAGAGCGCACTCAGCGGTTCTATGATTTGGAAATCGAAAACTTCAATGAAGAAAATATCCTTGTCGGTCTGCTAAGTGCAGTCTGCAAGGCGCGTACCTGCTCTTTTGAGGAAGTCGTGCGCATCGTGTTGACAGATGGCGAGTTGGTGGACAATGCTTTCTTGCAGGAGTTTGAAAAATACGACCTGCTGTCTGCATTCTGGCAGCTCTGTGAGCAGCATTTCGGATACACCGATACAAAACCGAGTTTGGAACGGCTGCTGGTAACATTGTTCGTTACTTATACTGGGCGATATGTGCAGGCAGAGCTTCCGGCAGCATGGAGGAGCTTTGTCTCCTACAAGTCAGGCAATATCATCGCATTCCTCGATAGCCTGATGAACAGCGTCCTGTACCGGGATAAATACGACGCTTTGTCGGCACATGTTGCCAAAGGGCTGAATGTTTTTTCGGCATTTGCAGGAATGCGAGTGGACGATTTGGTGGAGTGCGACACTTTCCTTGCTGTGGATCAGGTGCTGGTAAAGTGGCTCATTAGCAGACTTGTTTCGGAAGATATCGGTGCAATCGTAAACGGATTTACCATTCCGGAACTCTGTGAAAAACGGGCTAAAATGCACTTTGGCAGAAAGACTGGGAAGACCTATCAGCTGCTTTCCAGTGCATACAGCATGGTGAAGGAAGCAGATTACCATGCCGCAGATGGCTTAAAGCCAATTATCGACCGATATCTTGCTGCGGATTACAATATGGATCAGCAGTATCGGAAATTCTACTATTATTACGACCAGCTGGAGAGCACGGAAAGCTTTGAGCCGCTTCGGGAACTGGTGGAAAATATCTACACGAACGAATATCTGGCTTGCCTGCTCCCTGCCTGGAATGCTGGAATCCAGCAAGATGCCGCATTTTCTGCAATTCCGTTGCAGCGGGAGTTTTACAATGCCAACCTGCGCTATACCAAAGAACGCACCGTGGTTATCATTTCGGATGCCATGCGTTACGAGGTCGGACAGGAGTTGTTTGCCAGAATGCAGGATGACCCGAAATGCACGGCAAAACTTTCTGTACAGTTGAGTGTCCTGCCGTCTTATACAAGGCTCGGTATGGCAGCACTTTTACCGCATAAGACACTGGAAATGACGGATGATTTTCAGGTACTGGCAGATGGTATCCTTTGCGATAATCTGGCCGGTCGGCAGCAGGTGCTGCAAAGCTATAACCCGGATAGTGTCTGTGTACAGTTCGATGATATCAAAAATTTGAAAGTAGCAGAGCTGCGAGATGTGCTGACAAAGCGTCAGATTATCTATGTATATCATAATCAGATCGACGCGCGTGGAGACAAGGCAAATACCGAGGATGAGGTGTTTCATGCGTGTGAGGAGGCCGTTCAGGAAATCATGGACTTGATTCATCGAATCTCCGTCAGCGGCAATACCTATCATTTTATCGTTACTGCCGATCATGGCTTTATTTACAAGCGTGATAAGCTGACAGAAAGTGACAAAATCTCCGGGAAAAGCGCGGACAAAGCATTTGTCAATCGCAGATTTATTGTGTCCAAGGCGGCACTGGAAGACGACGGCATCGACCATATGAGCATGGGACGCGTTCTGGGGAATGAGGACAGCAAGGTGGTGTCCTATCCAGTCAGCAGCAATGTCTTTAAGGTGGCCGGAGGCGGTGCTAACTATGTGCATGGCGGTTCCTCACCACAGGAAATGCTGGTGCCGGTGCTGGAGTTTAAGATGGAGCGCGGTCACATGGAAACAAAGAATGCAGAGATTGCTCTGGTCAGCATCGTCCATAAGATTACGAACCTGATCACTTCCATGGACTTTATCCAGTCGGATGCAGTCAGCGATACTGTGAAAGCCGCAAAATACCGCATTTTCTTCCTCTCGGAAGACAATGAGAAAATCTCGAACGAAAACAGTTATGTGGCAGACAGTCGCGAGGAAAATGCGCAGAAGCGTATCTTCCGGATGCGGTTCACATTCAAGAATAAGAAATACGACAAGGACAAGCAATATTACCTTGTGGTTTATGACGAAGAAAGCGGTCTGGAGCAGTGGAGGCAGCCTGTCATCATGGACATTGCCTTCGCAGATGACTTTGGATTCGGATTCTGATATAGAGGAGGCAGGAATTCCGTATGGAAATGATGGATATGGCGGCAGACGATACCCGTGAAGAACTGCGCCGGAAGCTGCGCAGCAACTTTGATGGTCGGATCGTCCGCAAAGACCTGACAAAGAAAATAAAAGAAGGAGCAAATGTTCCGGTCTATGTGCTGGAGTTCCTGCTGGGTCAGTATTGTAGTTCAGACGATGAGACAATCATTGAGCAGGGCGTTCAGAATGTGAAACGCATTCTGGCAGATAATTTTGTCCGCCCGGATGAGGCTCAGAAAATTCTCTCCCAGCTGCGCAAGAACGGGAGCCATACCATTATTGATATGGTGACAGTGCATCTGGATATCAAAAAGGATTGCTTTTTTGCAGAGTTCTCTAACCTTGGTCTCACCAATGTGCCGATTACGGATGATTATCCGGAAAAATATGACCGGCTTCTTTGCGGCGGTATCTGGTGCATCGTGCAGCTGGAATATGAGTCTGAGGGAGACAGCAGCTTTGGAATCACGGATATAGATGGACAGCCGATTTCCTCTAAACAGAAAAAGCAGAAGGACATCTCTCCCATCAGCATCCATAAGCTGACTCCGATTCAGATGCCCCATATCGACATTGAAGAAGTTCGAGAGGGACGCAAGGCATTCACACAGGAAGAGTGGATGGATGTTATGCTGCGTTCCTGCGGATATGAGCCGGAACAGCTGAACAATCGGGAAAAGTGGCTGCTGCTTGCGCGTATGTTACCGCTGGTGGAGAACAACTTCAATCTCTGTGAGTTGGGGCCGCGCAGCACCGGTAAATCTCATATCTATAAAGAAATCAGCCCGAACAGTATCCTGGTATCCGGTGGTCAGACGACCGTTGCAAATTTGTTTTACAATATGGGGCGCAAAACCGTAGGTTTGGTAGGCTTATGGGACTGCGTTGCCTTTGATGAGGTTGCCGGAATCAAGTTTAAGGACAAAGACGGCATTCAAATTATGAAAGACTATATGGCTTCCGGCTCCTTTGCCCGTGGCAAAGAGGAAAAGGCAGCATCGGCATCTATGGTCTTTGTAGGAAACATCAATCAGAGCGTGGATGTGTTGCTCAAGACTTCCTCTCTGTTTGACCCGTTCCCGCCGGAGATGGGAACGGACACCGCCTTTCTTGACCGTCTGCATTGCTACATTCCAGGCTGGGAGATTCCGAAGTTCCGTCCGGAGCATTTTACAAACGACTACGGCTTTATCACGGATTACTTGGCAGAATTTATCCGAGAACTGCGGAAAGAACAGTATGGTGATGCGTTGGATAAGTATTTCCGCCTTGGAAAGAACCTGAACCAGCGCGATACGATTGCTGTCCGCAAGATTGTAGGCGGCTATGTGAAATTGCTGTATCCGGATGGAGAATTCACGAAGGAACAGATTGAAGAAATTCTTGTATTTGCGCTGGAAATGCGCCGTCGCGTCAAGGAGCAGCTGAAAAAACTGGGTGGAATGGAATTCTATGATGTGAACTTCAGCTATATCGACCTTGATACCTTTGAAGAAAAATTTGTTTCTGTGCCAGAGCAGGGCGGTGGAAAGCTCATCCCCGATGGCATCTGTAATCCGGGACAGGTATATACCGTAAGTCAGGGCAAGTCCGGTATGATCGGTGTATTCCGCCTTGAAAGCCAGATGCTGCCCGGCAATGGAAAATTTGAACGTACTGGCCTTGGCAGCGACCGTGACTGCAAGGAATCCACGAATACGGCGTTCAATTTCCTGAAAGCTAACGGAAATCGTATCAGTGGCAGCATCAGCACCACGATGCGGGATTACATCATCAACTATCAGGATTTACAGGGCATTGGCATGACCGGAAAGCTGGCATTGCCTACATTGATTGCACTATGTAGCATCGCTCTTGGACGGCCTACGGTCAGTACACTTGCCGTGCTGGGAGAAATCAGTATTAGCGGCACGATTCTGAAAGTGGACGAGCTTGCCAATAGTTTGCAGGTATGCCTCGATAGCGGAGCAAAGAAAGTGCTGCTTCCGATTACCAGTGCAGCAGACCTTGGCACCGTGCCGCCGGAGCTGGTGGGTAGTTTTAATCTGATTTTCTACAGCAGCGCGGAAGATGCGGTGTTTAAGGCGTTGGGGGTAGAGTGAGTATGTTTGAAAATGGTTTGACATGGGTAAAGGCGGATTTTCATCTCCATACCCATAAAGATAAAGAGTTTAAGTATTCTGGTGAAGAAAACAGTTTTGTTAAGGAGTATATAGCCCAGCTAAAATCAGAGAGTGTCTCTGTTGGAGTGATTACTAATCACAATAAATTTGACGAAGGCGAATATAAAGCCTTGAAGAAAAGCGGGCGAAAAGAAGGTATTCTGATTTTGCCAGGTGTTGAATTGTCTGTAAAGGAAGCTAATGGGATACATACTCTTATTGTATTCAATCCGGATGAATGGATTGTTAATGGGGAAAACTTTATTGCTCACTTTCTGATAGAGGCATTTGCTGGAATATCAAATGCTGAAAATAGAAATACAAGATGTAAATTTGATTTGCGAGATGTCATCGAGGCTTTAGATTCTTATGGAAAAGACTATTTCATTGTATTTGCTCATGTTGATCAAGGTAGCGGATTGATGCAGGAATGCTCAGGAGGCTTGTTGGAGTCTTTATCTCAGATAAATAAATTCAAGAGCAGAGTCTTAGCTCTTCAAAAAGTACGAAAGCCAGAAACAATGAGTACTTTCCAAAGATGCTTGGGGTATTCTTGCGCTCAGGTGGAAGGGTCTGACCCTAAATCAATATCCAATGTCGGACATTGCGATAGAGCTACATATCTGAAGATTGGAGACTTATCATACGATTCAGTGAAATTTGCATTGACCGATTTTCAAAATCGGGTTTCGGGATTCATGCCGCAACTTAAACATGGGGTTATTGAATCGATTTCTTTTACAGGTGGAAAGTTAGATGGCGAAACAATCTATGTATCTCCAGCATTAAACACACTCATAGGAATCCGTGGAAGCGGAAAATCATCAATCCTAGAAGTGTTACGTTATGCATTTAACATCCAACCGGAAAGCGATAAAGAGTATAAAGAAGGGCTGGTCAAGTCGGTACTTGGTTCTGGCGGACAGATAACAGTCAGGGTTTGCGACAAATTCGGGAAAAAATATGAAATTCGACGTATTTATGGGGAACGGCCTAATGTCCTTGATGAAAACGGAAACGATCTCGGAATTTCTATAGACCAAATATTGAAAAATATTCTATATTTCGGACAAAAGGATCTATCGCAGAGTTCTTCATATGAGTTGCAGTTGTTAGATCATTTAGTGGGAAATAAAATCGGAAATTTTAGCCAGGAACTGGAAGGTTTTCATGCTGAAATTGAGGATGCAATCAAACAACTGTTAGATGTAGAAGCGATTCCAACTGAAATTGAAGATCTTAACACGCAGAAAAGCAATTTTGAGCATAATCTTCAGATTTTTGAGGAACGGGGTGTGGCAGACAAATTAAAAAAGCAGACGGGGTACGGCCTCGATAGACAGAAAATCAACGATGTAAAAAAAGATATTATCAAAGATATTGCAGCTATTGAAACTATGGTCGCTGGAATAGTCACAAGAAATGATGCATTGGATGGCTATACAAGTGAATATAATGCAGAGTTAATTGAAGAAGCAATAGCTGTGCTTGGGTCAATTAGCACACAGATCGATAGTATAAAGAGTTCACTGGTTAAGCTTGAAAGTTTACGAGATGATTTGTCATCCATACTAACAAAACTTGATAACAAAATGGAACTGCTTAAAGGTGAATTTGCGGAGATTAAGCGTCAAATTGGTGATACAGAACTAGATGTAGACGCTTATCCACAGCTAAAGGCCAATCTGGAGTCGGTCAAAGCCAAAATAAAGAATTTAGTTGAGAAAATGGGTTCGCAAGACACCATAAAAGGTGCTTTTCGTGCATCTATGCGTAAGAGAAATGAATTGTTAGCACATGAATTTAGCGCCTATGAATCCGAAGTAAAGGCAATAAACGAAAGCCAACCAGAACTGTCCGTAGAGTTAACGTTCAAGGGAGACAAGGACACTTTTAGAGATTTGCTTAAGAATGCGTTCAGAGGTTCTAACTTAAAAGACGCTAAGCGGCAGATACTTTCTGAGAATTTTCCGGATTTCCTAGCATTGATTGACGATATTATTTTGGATGATGGAAAAAAGTGCAAAGCAATTCTTTCGGAAAACGAGTACGGAAAAGTGAAGGAAAAAATTATATCGCAATATGGTGAACTAATCCGTAAAGTTACGCCCAATAAGGTGGAGATCAAATATCACGGGAAATTGCTTAAGCAACATTCACTGGGACAGCGCGCATCTGCACTTGTGCTGTTTATTCTTACGAAAAGCGAAAACGATGTCATCATTATAGATCAGCCAGAAGACGATTTGGATAATAAAGTGATTTATGATGAGGTAATCAAGGCCATTCGAGACAAAAAAACGGACATTCAATTCCTATTTGCAACGCATAATGCTAATATCCCGGTATTAGGAGATGCCGAAAAAATAGTGGCGGCTGAATACAGCGAAGGTAAGATAATACCTATACAGGGAAATATAGATAGTCCAGCAACGCACAAATTGATAGTTGATATCATGGAGGGTGGACAAGAAGCTTTTGAACGCAGACAAATGATCTACACAGCATGGAACTAATGATGTCACGTTCTGTAAGAGCGTATTGTGAAGCTACTGATGAGCTGGAGGCGTTTATTCTCAATAAGGACTTGGATGTAAACGCGATTGTAGGGAGAATTTGAGATGCAAGTGAGCTGTTATAAGAGATGACACGACAAGAATTATTTACATGGATACGTCAGCAGTACGGCACAGAGCCGGAGTACCCCTGGCATGACTGGAATGCTGTGCTGCGGCACAACGACAATAATAAATGGTATGGTGTAGTTCTGGAAGTATCTGCTGATAAGTTGGGATTGCCAGAAGTAGGCATCGTTGATGTCCTTAATGTGAAAAGTGATCCGTTGCTGATTGGCTCTCTGCGTGGGCAGGATGGCTATTTTCCGGCCTATCACATGAATAAGGAAAAATGGCTCAGTATTCAGCTTGGCAAACCGGAGCTGGATGATGCCATCAAAGACCTGCTTTCTTTGAGCTATGAGCTGACAGCACCGAAAAAGCGCAACCCAAAATCATCAGCAAAAAATCCGGGAGATTCCGCAAATGGCAAAGAAAAAGAATTTGACGAAGGCTGAGCGAAAGAAAGCGCGCTTTCGACAGCGGAGAATGGAGCGGGAAGCGAAAGAACGGGAACGGATGGCAGAACTATATGAGGACTGCGATGGTCGTTTTGCTTTTATCGCTGGATATACAGATGGCGGCGCACCGTATGGTGTGATGTGGGAAGAAGTCGGCATTGATCCGGGACTGCCGTTCGAGGAAAAAGTGAAGCTCTATCGCATGCAGATGTAAAAACGGATAGTAGTCGTAAGAAAAGGAGCTAAAAAGGAGCCGAAGTAGAAATGATATCGAATACAATGTGTGCAAGAAAATCTGGCAATAATTGTGCAGACAGCGTCTGCACAATTGATGAAACGCTTAAGGGACCAGATTGTGATCTTATTCATTGTACCGTACAGTCAATAAGGTTTGAGGTAATCAGAACAATTGATGGCGATGGCAGCTTTATTTATTGCGATAATTCGGACGGAATGAGATTTATTGAAAATATGTTTGAAATGAAATAAGGAGAGATTTGAATATGAAACAGGAAACAATAGATCGAATTCGAAAATTTACAGAGGATAGGGATTGGGACCAGTTCCATTCTCCGGCAAATCTTGCAAAATCAATAGTGATTGAAGCAGCTGAACTTCTGGAATGTTTTCAATGGAATGATGAGGTATATGATTTACAGCATGTAAAAGAGGAAATAGCGGATGTCATGGTTTATTGCCAGAATCTATTGGACAAGTTGGGGCTGGATGCAGATGAAATCATCAATATGAAGATGGCACAGAATGAGGCAAAGTATCCAGTGGAAAAAGCAAAGGGAAGTGCAGCGAAGTATAATCAGCTGTAATATACTGTGTGAAAGAGAAAAATGTGTCAGTAACTTTTAGAAGGGTATAAGAAGTTATGAATGACAGTAATCCGGTCCCTGCCCCCAACATGTATGACAACCGATTGGAAATTACTTCTCCAGGAAAGTTGCCCATGGGACAAACTATGGAGCGTATGAAAGAAGGCTATTCCAAAATCAGAAATGAAGCCCTTGCCCATGCGTTTGCTTATATGAACCTGATTGAGCATTGGGAAAGCGGTATTCCGAGAATTATTGATAAAGTAAAAGCCGCCGGCCTGCGGATTTTCTGATTTCCTACGCGGCACTCAGAAAATCCTGGCCGGCTGAGAAAGACAAGCCACCTCGAGAACGAGGTTTATGAGATATAGTTCCCGGTAATACTGTTTGGGTTTTCCTTTATTTCCTGCGGCGTCCCGCTGGCTATGATCTGTCCGCCCGCTTCGCCGCCGCCCGGTCCCATGTCGATCACATAGTCCGCATTTTTGATCACATCCAGGTCGTGTTCAATGACGACAACGGTCGCACCGTGATGAAGAAGCGCCTGAAAGACGCCCAGCAGAACCTGCACATCCAGCGGATGCAGACCGATGGAGGGCTCGTCGAAGACGAATACGGAATCCTCTTGGGTCTTTCCAATCTCGCTGGCAAGCTTGAGCCGCTGTGCCTCGCCTCCGGACAGTCCGGGCGTTTCTTCGCCAAGGGTCAGGTAGCCGAGTCCGAGCTGTTTTAGAATTTCCAGCTTCTGGCTGACGCTTTTTATATCCCTGCAAAAGTCGATGGCGGTGTTTACGTCCATATCCATCAGCTCCGGTAAGGAAATGTGCGCGCCGCTTTTATTGGTGAGCTTTACTGTGTAAGCTGTCTTGCTGTAGCGGGAGCCCCGGCAGTCCGGGCAGGGGATGTTCACATCCGGCAGGAACTGTACATCAAGACTGACAACGCCGGTTCCGTCGCAGCCGGGGCAACGGAGCGTCCCGGTGTTGTAGGAAAAATCACCGGCCTTGTAGCCGAGGGCTTTGGCATCCGGAGACTTCGCATAAAGCTTGCGCAGCTCGTCGTGGATGCCTGCATAGGTTGCCACAGTGGAGCGGACGTTGATGCCGATGGGCGTGGCGTCCATGAGCTTGACGTGTGCAATGCCGTCGGCATCGACTGCGCGGATGTGGGCAGGCAGTGCACTGCCGCTGATCTTTGCCTGCAGTGCAGGAATCAGGCTCTCCAGTACCATAGTGGTCTTGCCGGAGCCCGATACCCCGGTGACAACTGTGAGCCGTCCTTTTGGAATATCGACCTCCAGGGGCTTTACGGTATGGATCCGATCCGTGGACAGGTGAATCCTGCCGTTTGTAAAGAGCATTTCCTTTTCGATGCAGGGGCGCAGTCTGGCGTTCGCTGTGCCGGAGAGAAACGGTCCGATCTGGGAAGCAGGATCTGCTGCGATGGTGGAAATATTGCCCTGCGCAATGATGTGACCGCCTTTTGCGCCGGCCTCCGGACCCATTTCTATGAGCCAGTCGGATTCCTTCAGAATCTGCGTATCGTGATCGACTAAAATGACGGAGTTTCCGTCAGCAACAAGATCCTGCAGTACACCGGTAAGCCCCACAATATTAGAAGGGTGCAGACCGATGGAGGGCTCATCCAGTACATAGAGGACGCCGGTGGTACGGTTACGCACGGCGCGAGCAAGCTGCATCCGCTGCCGCTCGCCGGTGGAGAGTGTGGATGCGGATCGATCAAGGGTCAGGTAGCCGAGTCCCAAGTCCATCAGCCGCTTTGCGGTGCCTTGAAAGGCTTCACAGATACTCTGGGCCATGGGACGCATTTCTTCCGGCAGACTTTGGGGGACGCCTTTTACCCAGACGACCAGCTCAGAGAGTGTCATAGCGCAGGCTTCGTCCAGCGAAATACTCTGCAGCTTCGGCGCACGGGCAGCAGCAGACAGACGTGTGCCATGACAATCCGGACAAATATCTTCTTTGAGAAACTTTTCTACCCGTTTCATGCCTTTTTCATCCTTGACCTTGGCAAGGGCATTTTCTACGGTGTAGATGGCATTAAAATAGGTGAAATCCAGTTCTGCAAAGTCGTTGGAGTCAGATTTTTTCGGATGGTAAAGAATGTGCTTTTTCACAGCAGGACCGTGGAATACGATCTCCTTTTCCTGTTTTGTCAGCTCCCGAAACGGCACATCCGTGCGCACACCCATTTCCCGGCAAATGTCTGTCATCAGGGACCACATCAGGCTGTTCCAGGGGGCAACAGCTCCTTCGTTGATCGTCAGCGAGTCATCCGGCACCAGCGTATCCGGATTCACAGTGCGGACGATCCCGGTGCCGCCGCATCTCTGACAGGCTCCCTGGGAATTAAAGGACAGCTCTTCTGCAGACGGTGCATAGAAATGTGCGCTGCATTCCGGACAGACAAGCTCTTTTCCTGCGGCGACAGCCAGAGACGGAGAAAGGAAATGTCCATTAGGACAGCGGTGGCTGGCAAGACGGGAATACATCAGGCGCAGACTGTTGAGCAGCTCTGTTCCTGTGCCGAAGGTACTGCGGATACCCGGCACACCGGGGCGTTGATGCAGAGCCAGTGCAGCGGGAACATACAGGACTTCATCCACACTGGCTCTGGAAGCCTGGGTCATGCGGCGGCGGGTATAGGTGGAGAGGGCTTCGAGATAGCGCCGGGAGCCCTCAGCGTAGAGCACACCCAATGCAAGGGATGATTTGCCGGAGCCGGACACGCCTGCAATTCCCACGATTTTCCCAAGCGGAATATCCACATCAATATTTTTCAGGTTGTGGACCTTTGCTCCACGGATCAGCATTTTATCGATCATGTTTTCCTCTCATTTCTGTTCGTTTTGATTCATGACAATAGAATGCTCGCAGGGCGAGCATTCTATTGTTTCTAAAGTGTTTCGTTTTTGGGGTCTGTTTCATGATTGCCGGAGCGTGGCAGCTCTGCAGCGATGGTGGTTCCGCTGTCTGAGCTTTCTGCAACCCGGACAGAGCCTCCGTGAAGGGCTGCAATCTCCCATACCAGCGCAAGACCAAGACCGGCACCGCCGAAGGTTCGGCTGCGGGACTTGTCTACACGGAAGAAGGGCTGAAAGATACTCTGCTGATATTCCTCCGGAATTCCCCGTCCCGTATCGGAAACAAGGATCAGAAGCTTTTCGGGCTCCTGGGTGATGCAGACCTGTACAGAACCGTCTGGACGATTGTATTTGATCGCATTCTCTGTCAGATTGAAGATCATACGATAGATCAGTGCGTCGCTGCCGGTCATAACACCGTCACCTGCAAGCTCCAGAGTGATACCGGATTTCTCCGCCAGCGGCGTAAGGTCTGTGAAAATTTCCTCCACCATGGGAGCAAGCTGAATGGATTCGTTTCGTTCTACCTGCTGCAGATTACTCATCTCCAGCAGGGTTTTTGTCATCTGGGACAGCCGCTCTGTCTGTTCCTGCAGCAGGGAGAGAAAGTCTGCCGTCTCCAGCAGCATGTCGGGATGCTCTGCACAAAAAAGCTCCAGCTGGGCCTGCATCAGCGCCAGAGGTGTGCGCAGCTCGTGGGCAGCGTTGCCGGTAAACTGTTTCTGGGCAGAAAAGGCATTGTTTAACCGCTCCAGCATCTGGTTCAGGGAGTGACCAAGCTGTCTGAATTCCGGCAGAACATTTTCGTTGATCCGGATATCTGCCAGATTGTTCAGCTGTACCTTTTCTGTCTGGGAGGCAAAGCTGCGCAGGGGCTTCAGGGCATGTCCACTGACGAAGTAGGCAAGAATACCGCTCAATGCTGTCACCACCGCCGTGATATACCAGTTTGTTGTGCGAAAGCGGCCCTGTGCTCCATCAATAAGGATCGTCAGCTCGCCGTCAGGCGCTGCCAGCTGCGGATCAAAGCTCACGGTGTCTTCTTCGTCGAGGAGGATCCTGTCGCCGCCCTGCAGTGTGTCGGCGATGGTATCCATATAATAGATGCCGGAGGAGCAGAGCAGCAGATTCATGGCGATACAGGTAACGCCGATGAGCAGAGCAGTCATCAGCGTGATGCGCCATTGCAGAGAAATTTTTTTCAATCTGTGTCACCTCCCATCAGATAGCCCTCGCCGATGCGGTTGCGAATGGGGTCATAACCTAATTCAGCGCGCAGTTTTTTACGCAGGGCAGAGATATGCACACGGATGGAGTTGCTGAAGCTGTTCACGCTGCCGTCCCAGAGATGCTCGATCATTTCCTCAGGGCTTATGATCCGGTTGCGGTGAAGCAAAAAGTATTCCAGAAGTGCGCTTTCTTTCCTGGTGAGAGCAAGAGGCGTGCCATCTACACTGGCTTCTCTTGTACGTGTGTCAAAGGTAATGCGGCTGCATCTCAGGCAGACATCCTCCTGGATAAATTTGCGTCGGGTAAGGCTGCGGATGCGGGCTTCCAGCTCTTCGAAATGAAATGGCTTGGTGAGGTAATCGTTGGCTCCCAGATCCAGCCCCTCTACCTTATCCTGGATCTGTACTCTTGCGGAGAGTATGAGAACAGGAGTATTGGTATTGAAGGTACGGAACTGACGCAGGATTTCCAGACCGTCAATTCCCGGCAGGTTCAGATCCAGAAGGATCAGGTCGTAATTCTCTGTCATACATAATTCCAGTCCCTCTTCTCCGTCAAAGCAGGTATCTGTTTCGTATCCGTCCATGCGGAGCCCCTCTGCCATGGAACGGCAGAGCTGTTCTTCATCTTCTATAATTAAAATTCTGCTCATTTCATTGGTACCTCCTGATACTTTCTAAGTACAAAATACATGATTGTGCCGATTCCAAGCCTGCTGGTTGCCCAGACCTTTCCTCCATGATCCTCCAGGATCTTTTTCACAATGGAAAGACCGATTCCGCTTCCTCCCTTGGATGAATTTCTCGACACGTCTGTTCTGTAAAAACGATCAAAAATAGACGGCAGATCCTTTGCTGCAATTCCCTTTCCATTATCTTCAATTTCAACCTGAATAAAATCTCCCACATCCTTTATGCGAATCTGGATGATACCTTTGGGTTTATCCATATATTTGATAGCATTGCTGATAATGTTATGAATAACACGCCGAATCTGTTCTCCATCTGCGATCACCTGCACATTATCCTCAACATAATTGGCATATACCAGTTCAATTCCTCTCGTTTCCAGTTCCAGTCCTACTTCTTCTGCGCAATCACTGAAATAATCTTCTACATTCAGTTTACTGAAAGTATATGGAATTCTGTTGGTATCAATCTTTGAATAAAAAGTCAGCTCATTGATCAGATGATCCATCTCATTCGTCTTATTATAAATAGTCTTCACATAACGGTCTATTTTCTCCGGCGTATCCGCTACGCCGTCCATAATCCCCTCTACATATCCCTTCACCGCTGTGATCGGCGTCTTAAGATCATGAGAAATATTGCTGATAAGTTCTTTATTTTCTTTATCCATAAGAACTTTCTCTTCTGCTGATTCCTTCAGTCGCTTTCTCATCTCCTCAAAATCCCGGCAAAGTTCCGAAAACTCATCGTCACCATCTACTTCCAGAACAAAATCAAGATTTCCCTCTTTGATATTCTGAGTGGCTTTCTTTAATTTAACCAGCGGTGTGGCAATACTTCTGTAAATCCATAATCCAATAGATAAAGCTGTGAATACTAATATTACCGTCGCAGTAAACAGCAGATCTTTTGCAATAATCCTTACCTGTGTCTGGCTGTGGGTGGATTCCCCTACTGAAATATCATACACCACTTCCGAGGAATCCTTTGTCTGCTGTGCAAACTTTGTATGACCTAATCCGTACAAAGTTGCCGAAAATAAAAGCAGAGGAACCAGAATACTC
>OMCE01000259.1_pt1 | contig 28504 bp, 20 predicted proteins | sample 1644981 | NCBI WGS metagenome assembly OMCE01 (sample SAMEA103958151, study PRJEB25191) | human gut metagenome | reverse complement strand
TGCCGCTTGCCAGAGCAAGAAGTGCACCAACAAAGCAAAAAAAATGAGAGCATGGCATCCTCGCCATGCTCTCATTTTTTTTGCTTTGTGTGTTTACTCGTCCCAAACCAAGTACGCAGAAACAAGCCAGTGGTTCATTTCGACACCATTGATAGGCTGCGCCCTCGGAATGTCTACTGTGAAGGTGTGCTTGCCGGCTGTGATGCCTTCGAGCGCTACCTCTTCCGGCACGACATCGGTGCCCGGGCACCAGTTAGAGCGAGAGAAATCGGAAGAAGCGACCGGCTCCTCCACTTCCTTCTCCGTGTAGCCCTTCTCGCCGATGTAGGAAGCCACACGCTTCTCGAGCCATACACCCGTAGCCGGGTTGAAGCGGCGGAACGATGCGCAGTCGTCGCGCCACGGAGTGAAGCGGTAGACCTCCTTGCCATCTACCGAGAGGACGTTCTCCTTCTGCACAAACTCGTCGCCGCCGTCGTGTCCGCCGTGACCAGTCACGATGTACTTCACGCGCACGTTCTTTGCGTTCTTAGGCAGAGTGAAGTCGGTGGTGACGGGCTTGCGGGCGAAGATGTCGGGATATTCCTGACCGATGTAGTAGACCGTGTTGATAAGCGGCAGCACCTGCGTGCGCTGCATACGGTCGCAACTGATGTTGCTCTCGGTGAACTTCAGTTCGACGCTTGCCAAGTAACCCTGCTCGGTCCATGTATCGATGAACACGCCGACGTAAGCCTCATCCTCAAGCAGCGAGTAGCGGTCGGTGATGTCCTGCTGCCACTGCACGCAGTCCTCCCACTTCGGTATGTAAACCGGGCGACGCTTCGATGTGAGCGTGTCGTTGTTGTTGCTGTAGAAGCCCACGCCGAACGGAGTCATAAAGCGCATCAGCTCGATGGTAGGCAGATAGTTCTTGCCGGCGATGATGCCGCGCATGTGCTCCAGCTTCAGCGTGTCAATCTCGGGGAACTTAGCCTTGCCCTGAGCGATACTCAGCAGGTTGATGGCAGAGTGGCGCGGCAGTACAAATACCGAGCCCGACTTGTCCCAACGGTCGCCGTTTGAAGCTATGGTGGTCTTGATGTCCACCTTCACGTTGCGCTCGTAGTGAGGCACCTTTATCTTCTTCAATATGATGCGTCCGTTCACGAGGCGTATGATGCCGTCGGCGTCAGCTTCGTTAAATCCACTGAGGGCGTTCGGAGCATAGTGAACGTTCTCCTTGTCGAACACCTTTATTGTTGTGCTGCCCTTCGCCGCATACTCCTTGTGGCTTGTCTTCGTAGCCGCAGTAGAAGCCGTAGCAATGAAGAGCGATAGGATTAATGTCAGTATCTTCATCTCTTATGTTTAATCTGTTTATTAGTTGCTTTCAATCACCTTGCCAGCTCCGCGATAGAGCTTGATAGGTCCGTCGAGAAGCACCGCAACGACCGTAATCATCGGGTCGAGAGCATGCTCAGGCACGTCGATGTAGAGGTTGCCCGGCACTTCGCTCCAGTAGTTCTTGTTGTACACCTTCGACTGAATAATCTCGCCGTCGCCTACAACCCATACGCGGTTCACCTTGTTCATAAGGCCCTTCACCTCGATAGGTCCGTTCGGCTTGTACGGCAGGTAGAGATAGAGCACGTCGCCAGCCTCGTTGAGCGTGGTGTAGCCCTGGAAGTGCTCGCACGGGATACCGGCACGTGTGTCGTAGATAGCCTCCTTGTGCTTCTTTGTCCAGCGACCGAACTCCTTCAGCACAGCCACCTGCTCCTCAGGAATTGTGCCGTCCTCCTTCGGACCGATATCGAGCAGCATGTTGCCGCCCATAGAGAGGCAGTCGACGAAGGTGCGCAGCAGAATGTACGGCGACTTGTAGTTGGTGTCGGCGTGCTGATAGCCCCACGAGTCGTTCATCGTCATGCAAAGCTCCCAGTGCTTCTCCTCGGGACGCACAACTGGTACACCCTGCTCCGGTGTGGCATAGTCGCCATAGCCCTGGATGCGCGAGTTGATGATGACGTTCTTGTTAGCCTTGCGCAGGAACTCAGACATTCCCTTTGCGTTCCAAGTCTCGGCGCTCTGCTCCCAGTCGCCGTCGAACCAGTAGAGGTCGGGCTTGTACTTGTTGAGTTCGTCGAGCTGGTCGAAGTCGAACTTCAGAAACTTCTGCCAGCGCTGCGGATCTTCTGTAACGTTGTAGCGACTCTCGGTGCGTGTGAAGTTAGGATAGTCGGGATGCGACCAGTCGATGAGCGAGTAGTAGAGACCGAGCTTCAGTCCGTGCTTGCGCACCTCCTTAACGAACGGCGTAACGAGGTCGCGCTTTGCAGCCGTAGCCTTCACAGTGCTCAGGTCGCTGTACTTGGTGTCCCACAGAGCTACGCCGTCGTGGTGCTTGGTAGTAAGCACAGTGTAGCGCGCTCCGCTCTCCTTGATGAGGTCGAGCCATGCTTTCGGGTCGTAGTTCTTGGCTGTGAAGCCGTCGCACTGAGCCATGTACTGCTCGTATGGCAGATACTTGTTGTGGAACGACCAGCTCTCCGACACACCATTCACAGCATAGATGCCGTAATGGATGAAAATACCCAACTTGGCGTGGTCGAACCACTCCATTCGCTTGTCCTTCTGCTCCTCTGTCTCCTGCGTAGCGGCGTTCTGGGCAACAGCGCCAGACACGGCAGCCGCACAGAGCAATGAGCACAATATGCGTTTCATCTTCATACTTGTGAGTTATTAGTTTTTAAGTTAATACTATTTGCTTTCTTCAATTTATAATCTGCTGATTACCCCATCAGCACTTGCTGAATTATACCAACAACACCTTGTTGGACAATCCAATTACAAAGATAAACAAAAAAAGTGGATAACCACTTGGCTATCCACTCTTTTTTATATTAAACTATCAAGATGTTTGTCTTAAACAATCAGATGTTTGTTTCTAACGATTAGAGGCTCGGACCAGCACCCCAAGCAGGAGCGTTCTTGTCATACCATACACGCTCGTCCTGGAGCTTCTGTGCCTCGTTACCGATTGTGAAGCCCTGAGCCTTGTAAGACTCGAGTGTGAGGTCCTTCATCTGGTCTGTCTCACCAGGAGCTGTGAATGTAGCACGGCGCGGAATCGGGAATGCAGCACCATCCTCTCTCCAGTTCTCGTACGGAAGGATTGTAGAGTTCTTCATAGGAACGCCCGAACGGCGCATTGTTACGAACATTTCCTGCGGTTGGAAGATGAATGCGATGTGCATCTGGAGGTAGATCTTCTCCAAAGCGTTAGCTGCATCCCACTTGTAAGCGTCGTGAGCCATCATAGCGTCAATCTCACCATCCTTGAGGGCGATGAGTGCCTCGTTCGGATCATACTTCTCAGCGTAGTAAGGAATAAGATTCAGACCTGCAACCTTATCCCACTCTGTTACAGAGTTTCTTACACCAGCCTCGTAGTACTGCTGTGCGTTGCCGCTGATTACGCCAAGCTGTGCAAGCTCTGCGAGATAGAGGTTAACCTCACCAGAAGACATGTACATAGCGTAGAACGGACGGTCTTCCTTATCCTGAACAACGGGACCGTCAGGCTTTGTCGGATATGTGTAGTCCAATGTACCGTTGAAGAGCTCGAGCTGCATACCGCAAGTAGCGCTATAAGTCTTCTCCTTACCATTGAGAGTAAGCTTGAGGTACTTGCTCTGCGGGTCGTAGTACTCTTCCCACTCAGGTTTTGTGTTTGAATACAACTGAACCGGCAGACCGATGTAGCGTACCCAAGGTTCGCCAGCACCCTTCCATGCCTTGAAAGTCTTCTTGCCGTCAGCCTCTGTGTATTCAACATTCTCTGCGATATAGCTCGGAAGCTCCTTGCCTGCGTCGAAGTAAGCCTGAACTACCTCAGAGTTGAAGTCGTTCTTCTCGAAGAAGAAGCGAACGCGTGGGTCGCGGTTGTCAACGAGGAACTTGATGAGGTTGTAGTTACCTGTACCCGGAGTAACGGTCTCCTGATTGTGGTACCACTCAGAACCCTGGTTGTAGATGAAGTCGTCATCAACAGAAGTCATGAGACCAGCCTTGTGAGAAACTGCATCCTGAGCGATGGTCTTAGCCAACTTCGGGTTAGCCTTGAGCAGACGTACGGCGAGCTTCAGCTTAAGAGAGTTAGCAAACTTAGCCCACTTTGTAGCGTCACCTTTGTAAACGAAGTCCTGGTTGCCAAGAGAAACCTGACTAACTGTCTTGCCGTTTACAACAACATCGTTTGTGAGGTCGTCAGTAGCCTTCTTCAGCTCAGCATAGAACTGGTTGAAGAGTTCCTCCTGAGTGTCGTACTTCGGAGTGAGTGTGCCACCGTAGCGTGCGCGGTAAGCCTCGCTGTAAGGCATTGAGCCGTAGAAGTCGGTGTCCTGGATACCCATGTACACTACCAACGACTGCATCATTGCGTGGATGTTTGTGAATGTAGCAGCTGTCTCTGCGTCCTTCTGCTTCATCTGGTTCTCAATCTCAAGAAGAGTGAGCAACGGATGCTTCACATTGCCGCCACCTGAAGAAAGGTCGGGCATGTTAAGACGGTTGGTGTTGTCGCCACCAGTCACCTGACCATATCTGCACATAGCCGAGAAGTCATAGTACCATGACCAATACTCTGACGGCTTGAAATTCTGAAGACCCTGTGTGAAGAGGTATCTTATATCAGGGGTTGTAACAACCGAAGGATTGGTGTTGATGTCGGCGAGTTCAGACTCGCTACAGCTTGTGGTCAAGCACAATGCACCAGCAACAAGACCTGCGTATATATATTTATTGATTTTCATAATTATATATCTTTTAATGTTTAATGTTAGAAGCTAGCATTTATTGTGAACATGAAGTTCGCTGTGTACGGGTTGAACGAACGGATACGGAACTCGCCTGCTCGGTTACCACGTACAGACTCTGGGTTGAGGTTATTATCAAGAGAGTTGTAGAGATAGCCGAGGTTGCGTGCAGAGAACGATACATTGATTGCCTGAGCGCAGATCTTGCTTGCCCAAGAGTTTGGCAACTTGTAAGCTACAGAGATCTCGCGGAGAGCGATGTAGTTCAGAGTCTGGAACCAAGACTTGTTCAATACGCCACCACCCCAGTCGTTCATGTAGTACCAGTAAGCACCTGCGTGTACAGGCTCCAACCAGCCGTTCTTAACAGCTTCTGCATAGCTAACGCCACTCATGTCGCGCTCTACGCCGTCAGCACATGCGATAGTAGTACCCTGTGCGAATACACCTTCAGGAATAACACCGTCGTGATATGTGATGCCGTAGCTTTCTGACTGTGTGCCGTCTGTGTTCATCCACTTAGATGTCCATGTGAGACCGCCATGAGCCTCGTCACGATACTTCAAAGAGCTCTGTGTGTTACCGTTTGCTGTACCGTAGCGGTTAGCGTAAGAAGCTACCTTGCCACCGAAGCGGCAGTCGAGAGCGATGTTCAATGAGAGGTCTTTCCAACGGAGTGTAGAAGATACAGAGCCGAGGAAGTCGGGCTGTGAAGAACCTACTACCTCTACCTTACCGCTACGCTTCTGGTAGCCGATGCGGTCGTAGTCGTCCCAATCGAGGAGGATGTTGCCCTTCTCGTCGCGTGCAGGAGCGATATCACTCATAAGCAAGCCATACTCGCCACCTACCTTAGCTACAGAACCAACGCGGAAGTCGTATGCGTTCACCTGACCCTGGAGTGCGAGATAGTCTACGCCCGGATAGAGCGAAACGATCTTACTGCGGTTGCGTGTGTAGGTAAAGTTGAGATCCCACTGCCAGTCGCCGGTCTGAACCGGAGTTGTGTTGAGTGCAACTTCGATACCAGAGTTCTGGATGTTACCTGCGTTGATTACGCGAGAGTCGATACCAGAAACACCCGGTGTAGCGATAGACATGATCTGGTTCTTGGTGTTCTCCTTATAATAGGTGAAGTCAAGACCGATGCGGTTCTTCAGTACGCGGAAGTCGAGACCAACTTCCCAAGAGTTCTTGCGCTCCGGCTTCAAGTCCTGTGCATATACAGACGAAGAAGAGAAGTTGTTGGTGTAGATCTTGCCGTTTGCTGTAGTGATGTTGCCTACGCTGAAGCCCTGGTTGAGGCTGTACGGATCGAGGTCGTTACCAACCTGAGCCCAAGATGCGCGCAGCTTAGCGAATGAGATCCACTTCGGGAGCTGGCCCTTGAGAGTCTCTGTAATCAACCATGAACCTGATACTGACGGGTAGAAGTAAGAGTAGTTACCTGTGCCATTGCTGTAAACGAGGGCAGAAGAAACGTCGTTACGTCCTGTCACGTCGAGGTAGAGCTGGTCTTTCCAAGATGCGTTGATAGCGAAGATAGCAGAAACCATACGCTTTGTACCAGAGATAGAAGCGCCGTAGTTAGCGGTGTTCTTAGAGTTGCCGATGAAGTACTGTCCAGGAACGATGAGACCGCCGTTAGTAGATACAGAGTTGCTCTGCTCTGTCTTGTTGTAGTACTCCATACGTGCGAAACCGCCGAGGTTGAAGTCGCCGAGCTGCTTGCTTGCACTAAGTGTAGCGCCGAGAGTGAGCTGTGTCTTAGAGTAGCTTGCCAGAGCGTAGCCACCGCCTTCCATAGCGTAGCCACTACCGAGCGACTTGCTCTCTTCGTTGCGTGTGTAGTAGTTGATGTTACCGTCAACCTTAGCTGTAAGCCAGTCGAGGATATGGTAGTTCAACTCCCATGTCGGACGGAACATCCACTCCTTGTGTACGTAGTCGTTCTCGTTGAGGTTCCACCAGAGACTCTTCACGGTGCCCGGTACGTAGCCGTACTTGTCGCCGTAATCTGTCTGAGCCAGACCGCCGTGGTCGCCCTTGTAGTGATTCTTCCAGTCGCTCGGGTTAGACCAGCGTGGCAGACCTGAGTAAACTGTGTAGAGACCGATCTCCTGCTGTGCGTTGCGCGGCTTAGAGTAAGCCATAGACATAGACGCAGCGATGTCGAGTTTCTTTGTTATCTGGTATGTACCCTTCAAGAGCATTGAGTAGCGGTCGAATGTGTTGTTGATGGTCTGACCGTCTGCGTGCTTGTAAGAGAATGAAGAGTAGAACGAAGCCACATCATTACCGCCGCTGATTGCAACGTTGGTGTTGGTGTTGATGCCAGTGCGATAGAACTCGTCTGCCGGATTCTTGTAAGCAGAGTATGTGGTCATTGTGCCGTCGTAGTTCTCGATAGCCGAGCCGTCGAACTTAGGACCCCATCCGTAACCGGTGTATGATGCGTTGCGCAAAGAAGCTACGCCGTCTGCATTCACGCCGAGTGTAGATACGCCGAAGCTGTTCGGATGGTTCGGTGTACCGTCGTCCTGCCAGCGGTTACCGTTGCCTACGTAGTTGCGCTCACCTGTCCACAAGCCGTAGCCGTACTCGTACTGAGCCTCAGGATGACCAACGATAACGTCGAAACCTACGGTCTGTGAGAACGAAACGCCTACGCCCTTCTTCTTGCCCTTGCCGCTCTTTGTCGTGATGACAACGGCACCGTTAAGTGCGCGCGAACCGTAAAGAGCTGTAGCAGCAGCACCCTTAAGTACAGATACTGTCTCGAAGTCGTCAGGGTTAAGGTTCTTCAACTCGTTACCGTAGTCGCTCGGGTTGGCTGTCCAGTTAAGGTCGTCGTTACCAGATACGTTGTTGTCGAGGATTACGCCGTCGATAACGTAGATAGGCTGGTTGTTGCCCTTAAGTGTAGAAGCACCACGAATCTGAATCTTTGTAGCACCGAAAATACCACCGTCTGATGCGGCGATGTCCACACCGGCTACCTTACCCTGCAGAGAAGAAATCGGAGAGATAGTGTTGGCGCGAGAGAGATCGTCGCCCTTGAGCTCTGTAACGGCATAACCAAGGGCCTTTGTCTCACGCTTCATACCGAGAGCGGTTACGACAACCTCGTTGAGCGCTTGTGAGTCGTCCTTAAGTGTTACGTTCACAACACCGCCCTTGTACACAACCTCAACTGGGGTCATGCCAATAGAAGTGATGCGCAGAGTCTCACCCTTCTTTACATTGCGAAGAGTAAAGTTACCATCGATATCAGTAACTGTACCCAAGCCACTCTTGCCCTTTACAACAACAGAAGCACCGATCATCGGCTCGCCCGTTGCGTCAAGAACAACACCCTTACATTCTTCCTCTGCCTGCACGTTCTGCACGGCTGTCGGAGAAGTAACGTTTCCAGCATAAGCTGCGCCCATTGGCAACGCCGAAAGTGCGAGCAGCATACCTACTGTTTTTACTTGTTTTGACATAGATGTTAATTTTTAATTAGTACTAAATGATATTGTGTTTCGTTTTTTCAAGAGTAGTTTATATTAAAACAACAATAAAACTAACATTTTACTCATTATATAATAATAACTCCTCTCTATTTGTTTTCTCTATTACATAAAAATGCTAACTTCACATTGCATCTACGCTACAAATTTAACCTTTTTTCTTGAGATAGAACAATTTTTTGTAAAGAAAATGAAAGATTTTATACAAAATGTGGTTTTCTCCTAATAAAATACAAATAATATTCTAAAAAGCACTATCTTTGTAGAAGTAGAAACGAAACAAGCTACGTTTTAGCACTTTTTAAACTAATAATATAAAACTAAAACACATGAAGAAATTCTTTATGACTCTTGCTCTGGCGCTCGCTACGATTGGCGTAAGCGCAAAGGGCGCAAAGATTCCGGTCTACGCATGGTCGGGATGGGGTGAGAACACTACAGAGAAGTCGCTGACAGCCGACTTCAAGGCATGGAAGAAGCACGGCGTTACGGGCGTGTGCATCAACGCCGGCATGGACGTCGAGAAGATTGCCGTAGCCGCTAAGGTGGCTAAAAAGGTGGGCATGGAGTATCACGCTTGGGTGCCTACGATGGTGCAGGGCGGCAAGCCGAAGAGCTGGTACACGGTGAACCGTCTCGGCGAGTCGGCGTCTGACAAGCCGGCTTACGTGCCCTACTACACTACGCTCGACCCGCGCAACCAGGAGGTTCGCAAGTTCCTCGTCGAGAAGTTCGAGGAGATTGCGTCTATTCCCGAGGTCGACTACGTGCAGCTCGACTATATCCGCTATGCCGACGTCATCCTGGCGCGCGGTCTGTGGGACAAGTACGGACTGACAATGAACGGCGAGTACGCAAAGGCAGACTACTGCTACTGCGACGACTGCGTGGCTGCGTTCAAGAAGCAGAGCGGCATCGACATCACTAAGGTGACCGACCCGTCGAAGATTAAGGAGTGGGCACAGTTCCGCTGCGACGCCGTCACCGACCTCGTGAACGCTATCTCTGACGCTGTGCATGCTAAGCAGAAGAAGATTAGCGCCGACGTGTTCCCCGGTCCGAAGAGCTACGCCGAGTGGATGGTGCGCCAGCAGTGGAACAAATGGAAGCTCGACGCTGTGTTCCCGATGAACTACAACGACTTCTACATGGAGCCGGCTGCCTGGGTAGGCAAGGTGACGAAGGAAGAGGTTGAGTCCATCAAGGGCAAGAACACCTTATTATATAGTGGTATCTTCATCTGCCACGACTGGCGCCATAAGGACAAGGTTGTAGACCCTGAGAACTCTGGTCTGCTGCCGTCTGAGATTGCAGAGGCTGTACAGTCGTCTATGGCTGCGGGTGCCGACGGCATCAGCATCTTCACGCCTAACGACATGACTGAGGAGCACTGGACAGAACTTGAGAAGGTTCTGAAGGAGCTTAGCAAGTAAAAACAAAAAAGCTGTGGAGGTCTCCTGCCTCCACTGCAACATATTGCGTAGGTCTTTGACTCTGCGAAACAAGCAACAAAGTAGCGGAGGTCTCTGGCCTCCGCAGCAACCTGCGATACTAACTATACTTATTAGTGTCAGACTTGGTGCTGCGGAGGCCGGAGACCTCCGCTACTATTTTTATGCTTAAATCATCGGACGGCGGACGGAATCCGATCGGACGGCGGACGGAATCCGATCGGGCGGCGGACGGAATCCGATCGGGCGGCGGACGGAATCCGATTGGGCAGCGGACGCAAACGGTGGATTTGCGTAGATGTAGCTTCAGGGGGTGCACGCTTATCCGCTACATCTTCTCCTCCTCATGCTGCAGGCAGAAGCGCTCTCCGAGTGCTAAGCCTTCCTCGTAGAGCCGCTGCAGCTTGGCTACATCCTTCTCCATGCGGTCTACCTCCATAGGGCGTTCGGGTCGAATGCACACCACCTTGCCCTCGTCCTCGAGTCTCTCCACCAGTGCGAGCTGCTCGTTGTAGACGCGCATACGATGGCTGAGTGCCACGCGCAGGCGCGGATACTTCTTGTATATGAAATGCGGAATCTTTATGTCGTGCCCCGATTTGCGATAGCCGCGGTTGCGCGTCAGCACGAGCACGTTCTGCGCATGACCGGTAGCCATTGCGCGCTCCACTGGTATCGAGTCGACGATGCCGCCGTCGAGCATCGGTATGCCGTCCACGTTCGTTATCTTGCAGACATAAGGCAGCGAAGCCGAAGCACGCACGGCGTCGAGCGCACGCTGGCGGTCGTGACGCTCGGTGAGGTACATCGGACGCCCCGTGAGACAGTTGGTTGTAACCATCTCGAACGTAGCCGGATTGTTGAAATAAGCGTCGTAGTCGAACGGCACATACTCGTTCGGCACCTTGTCGTAGAGCAGTTCGGCGTCGAAGATGCAGCCCTGCGTGAGCAGATAGCGCAGTCCGATGAAGTGGAACTTGTCCATGTAGTCGATGTTCGTAATGCGTGCGCGCCCCGGCTGCCTACTCATGTACGACATGCCGTTGCCCGCTCCTGCCGACACCGCCACCACATAGTTGAAATACATGTTGTGCTTCATGAACGCATCAAGCACACCGCACGTGAAGACGCCGCGCATTCCGCCGCCTTCGAGCACCAATCCAGTGTTGTTATCCAGTTTCATAGTATTTTTTATCTTTTTACCTTTTTACTTTTTTACTTTTAAATAAACGTTCGTCTCTTTGCGTCCGAACCCCAGCTTCTGGTACATACGGTTAGCCGCCACACGTGCAGGTCGCGACGTGAGCATGAGCGTGTCGTAGCCCTCGTGTTCTGCGAAGTCGGCAGCGAAGTTGAAGAGACGCTCGCCGAGATGCATACCGCGGCACTTCTCGTCTACCACGAGGTCCTCCATCCATGCCTTGCGACCAGTGGGCGAAGTGTAGAAGCCGAGCGTACACATGCCCATCACCTCGCCGTCTACCGCGAGCAGCAGCAGGCGGCTGTTAGGCTCCTCCACAATGCGCTGCAGGCGTTCGGCGCTCATCTCGCAGGGCGAAGAACACAGCTGCTTCAGCAGTCGGTTTACAGCCGCCACGTATTCCGGCTTGCAGCTCTTCGCTTCAAAAATATCTATCTGTGACATTTCGTAACCATTTATTGTTATGTATCGCTGCAAAGGTAAAAACAATTTGCGGAAAAAGAGCAAAGAAAAACCCGAAATTACGACGTCGGGCAGACAATAATTTCGTAATTTTGCAGAGAACATAACTATCACGAAGAATGATAAAAGTCACGATACTCATGCCCGTTTACAACGGCAGCCGATACTTGCAGCGTTCCATAGGGTCGCTGACGGCGCAGACATACACAGATTGGGAGCTTGTAGCGCTTGACGACGAGTCGACCGACGACAGCCTGAGCGTACTGAAGCAACTGGCTGCTGCCGACAAGCGCATAAAGATAATGAGCAAGCTGAACGACGGCAAGGGCAACACGGCTCGCAACATAAGCATAATGAGCAAGGAGGCTGAGGGCGACTACATATTCTATATGTCGCAGGACGACTATCTGTCTGCCGATCTGCTGCAGAATGCCGTATCTCGCGCCGAGGAAACGGGGGCAGAGATTGTGATTCCTGACATGCTGCTCGCCAACGCCGACGGTTCTACGGAGCAAGCGAAAGGCTCGTTCGCGCCCGACGGCGACTACTCCACCCTGCTCTCTGGCGAGGAGGCGTTCGCCGCGTGCATCGACTTCTCGATACACGGATTTGCGCTTATCCACCGCCGGTTGATGTTCGCCGCCGACTGCGACACAAGCTACTTCGACAGCGACGAGTACAACACGCGCGTGCAGTATCTGCGTGCCAACAAAACGGCGTTCTGCCACGGCACGTTCTTCTACTATCAGGGCAACGCGGAGGCTATGACGAAGAAGTTCGCACCGAAGCAGTTCCAGCGGCTCAACACGGCGCTGATGCTCGGCAAGAAGGCTGAGCAGGAGAAGATGAAGAAGGAGGTGATGGCGAAGATGAGGCGTTGGCAGATGCAGGTGTATCTGAACGTGCTCATGCTGCTGTTCAACAACGCCGCCAACATGAGCCAAGCTGAATACAAGGAGGCGGTGAAGCGCTTCAGACAATTCGAGCACGGCGTGCGCTTCGGCGGATACAGACGCAGCACGCTGAAGGGCTTCGGCATGTACGAGAAGGCTTTGGCTATGGTCTACTTCGCCTGCGGCACATGCCGACACCTCAGCTTGCTGCACAGCGCCTACAAGCGTCTGAAGCGTTAACTCTAAGAACGGCGCACGAACTTGCGCTTTATGCGGTTGACGATGTCGATGTCTACGTGTCGGCGCATTATCGAGAGCGTATAAGCAAGGTCGAGAACCAGAAGCAACGTGCCGACCGACACGTATATCCACACATTGTCTACGAACGTGAGCAGACTGGTGAGCACTCCGATGCTTGCATGCACGGATATTATCTTCAGCTGCGCTACGGAGAGTTTGTAGCCATAAGCCACACGGCAGAAGCCGGCTGCCACGAACACCTCAAGCACCGAGGCTACGGTCATGCCGACACCCATACCCAGGAGTCCGTAGCGGCTGTAGCCGAGAATAGCCATAGTGAGAAGCAAGGCGTCGTTCACCAGTTCGATGCAAAGAAAACGCTTCGAGTCGCCACGCGACAAGGCGATATACTCTATAGGCAGGAAGATGGCGCGGGCGTACATAGCCAATGCCGCCACCTGCATCATCGGCAATACGGGCAAGAACTTGCCGCTATAAAGCATCGGCAACAGAACGGGCATGGCAAGGATAAAGAACACGAGCATCGGCGAAACAAGATGCAACGACACTTCTATCTGCTTGTTGACCGTGAGGTTGAACTCGCGACCCAACTTGCTTATAGACGACAAGCGCGGATAGTAGTCGGTCTCCATAGCCGTGAACACGGTGCCTACATAGGTGAATATCATTACGTATGCGGCGTTGTACAGACCTACGGTGTCTACGCCGTCTACATTACTAATATATGCTCGTATAGCCATCTCTACCCCACTGCCTGCCATGCCGGCTATGACAAACGCTACGCCGAGCTTCAAGAAGCCGAAACCTTCGCACAACAGCGACCGGCGGAAGTTGAGACGAAACGGATAGGCTCGCAGCGAATAGCGCATAACGATGATGGTCTGCAGCAGTATAACGAGCAGCAGCGACGGTATGATGCCTTTGCTACCGAAGAAATAGTAGATAGGTACGGACACGAAGAGGGTCACAATCATAGCGTAGACTGAGTTCTCGGCAATGTCGCGCAGACGGCGTGTGGCTTTCAGAATGGCAAGTTCGCCGGTGGAGAGCGTCGTCAGAGCCACCACTGGCGCAAGCAGAACGAAGTGGAGCGTGTGGTTGCCGAAAGAGAAGGTCCACCTGCTGAGCAACGGCGACAGCACTACGCATACCAGCAAGCCCAACAGCGAGGTGATAAGACACCAATGGCGGAACACGCTGATGCTACGCAGAAGGCGATCGGTGTCGCCGCAATCGTAAGCGCCCGACATGTTGCGCACCGCACTTATGGAGAGTCCGAGATTGGTAGAGTCGCCAACAAGCTTTATGGTAGAGGAGAACAAAGCCAACAAGCCCATACCCATCGGACCAAGAATGAGCGCAACGAGCTTGTTGCGCACCAGTCCGACGAGGATACCGAGCACCTGAACACCGCCAAACAAGCCGGTGTACTTTAGTATATGTGAATAGCTATTCTGTTTTTCCATCATATAATGTAACGTAATATAAATTATTTTATTACTTTTGCAATGATAAATATCACATGAATACAACCTACACGACTATGAATTCAAAGAAATATATGCTTTTTGCGCTCCTGCTGTCTACAACGATGGTTTGCGCGCAGCAGAAGAAGGCTAAGCCCGTAGCACGTAAGAATGCTAAACCCGCCGCTGCCGCACAGATGACCGCCAAGCAGCATGAGATATTCAGCAACATGTTGCCCAACACGCAGAAGATATTCGTGGTGGACAGCACTGTCGTCGACAAAGACAGCGTGCTGGAGGCTATTCCGCTCTCGCCGAAGTACGGCAAGTTCGTAAGCTACAACAGCTTCTTCGACACCGACACGCAGCCCAACCAGTATGTCTTCATCAACGGTTTCGCCAACAAGTGCTACTACACCGAGGTGGCTGGCAAAGACAGCGTGCAGCATCTGTACATGCGCAACAAACTGGGCGACGGTTGGGGCGAGCCTCACCGCATCAGCGAGATTGACAAGAAGCTTACCGACATGAGCTACCCGTTCCTCTCGTCAGACGGTCAGACGCTATACATCGCCGGCAAGTCTAACGACGCTCTCGGAAAGCGCGACATCTACGTGGCTAAGTACAACGCCGACGAGGGCACATACTTCGAGCCGGAGAACATCGGTCTGCCGTTCAACTCGCACGACGACGACTTCGTCTACGTGGAGGCTGACGCCGAACGCTTCGCATGGTTTGCCACTACTCGCCGACAGCCGGCAGGCAAGGCGTGTGTCTATGCGTTCGTTCTGCCCGAACAGCGCACCAACTACGATATGGACGACATGACAGACGCGCAGATAGAGAGTCGCGCAGCGCTGATGCGCATCCGCGAGACGTGGCCTACACCCGAGATAAGAAAGGGCGCGCTAAAGAAGCTCAACGCCATAAAGAAGGAGACGGCAAGCCGAGTGGTGAACGACGAGAAGGTGAACTTCGTTGTGAACGACGACTTGGTGTATACAGACATAAACAGTTTCCGCAGCAACTCGACACGCCAGATGTACTTCGAGGTGGTGAGACTGCGCAACGATATCAAGAACAAGCAGACGAGCCTTGAGGTGATGCGCCAGAAGTATCACAACGCGAAACCTAACAACCGCGAATCGCTCACAAGACACATTCTGCAGCTCGAACAGCAGCTCGACGATGCGAGACGAATGCTGAAGGAAACCGAGACCGACCTGCGCAATGCGGAGAACATACTGCTGAAGAAATAGATCTGACGGAAGACGAACAGTAAAAATCTCAAACTAATTTAATATAAACAATCAAACGAAAGGACATCGGATTATGGAGAAGAAATATTTTGCTGAGTCTGAACTCATCATCAACGAAGATGGCAGCATCTTCCACTTGCATGTTAAGCCCGCACAGCTCGCCGACAAGGTGATTCTCGTGGGCGACCCGGGACGCGTAGACCTCGTAGCTTCTCACTTCGAGACCAAGGAGTGCGCCGTTGAGAGCCGCGAGTTCCGCACCGTTACCGGCACTTACAAGGGCAAGCGCATAACGGTTATATCTACCGGCATCGGCTGCGACAACATCGATATCGTGATGAACGAGGTTGACGCGCTGGCTAATATCGACTTCGAGACACGCCATGAGAAGGAGACACTGCGCTCGCTCGAGATTGTGCGCATCGGCACATGCGGCGGACTGCAGCTCTATACGCCTGCCGGCACATTCGTTTGCTCGGAATACTCTATCGGTTTCGACGGCTTGCTCAACTTCTACGCCGGACGCAACGCTGTCTGCGACTTGCAGATGGAGCGCGCGCTGCTCAACCACCTCGGCTGGTCGGGCAATATGTGCCAGCCTGCGCCGTACGCCATCGCTGCCGACAAGGAGCTTGTGGAGCGCATCGCAAAAGACGACATGGTGCGCGGCATAACAGTGGCGTGCGGAGGCTTCTTCGGTCCGCAGGGACGCGAACTGCGCGTGCCGCTTACCGACCCCAACCAGAACGAGAAGCTGGAGAACTTCGAGTATAACGGCAAGCACATCACCAACTTCGAGATGGAAAGCTCGGCGCTCGCCGGACTTGCTCGCCTTATGGGGCACAAAGCCACAACGGTTTGCATGGTTATCGCCAACCGCCGCATAAAGAAGGCGGACACAACCTACAAGAACCATATCGACAACCTCATAAAGGAGGTGCTCGAAAGACTGTAAAGGACGTGCTCAAAAGACTGTAAAGGACATATAAAGACATAAAAAAGCTCCTGCAGAACATCCTGCAGGAGCTTTTTTTGTAGGAGGGTATGGCCTCCTATATATCTTTATATTGCTGTCGGGTAAAACTGATAATGTGGTCAAAGACGGGCTGAAAGCCCAACTATCACATAGCCCAGGGCAGCGCCCTGGGTAAACATTATACCCCACATCTACATTCGCCATGAAAGGGCAAAAGCCTAATTATTAAGGTGTTGCCCTTACTATGGCAATATCTTTATCCTTTGAGCTTGATTGTAAGCTTCTCGAGCATATCCTTTGTCATAGCGTCGAGGTCGTAAGCCGGACACCAGTCCCACTCTTCGCGAGCGCAGGTGTCGTCCATGCGGTCTGGCCAGCTCTCGGCGATGCTCTGCTTCAGCGGGTCTACGTCGTAAACCATCTCGAACTCAGGCTTGTACTTCTTGATTGCAGCGAACACTGTCTCTGGTGCGAAGCTGAGCGAAGCGATGTTGAACGCGTTGCGGTGTACAAGGCGTGCAGGGTCTGCCTCCATGATGTCTACGGCAGCCTTCAATGCGTCGGGCATGTAAATCATGTCCATGAGTGTGCCTTCCTTAATCGGACAAACGAACTTCTCGCCACGAACAGCCGAGTAGTAGATGTCTACTGCGTAGTCGGTTGTGCCGCCACCCGGAGGTGTAACGTAAGAGATAACGCCAGGGAAACGCACGGCGCGTGTGTCTACACCATACTTATTATGGTAGTAGTCGCTCAGAAGCTCTGTAGTAACCTTCGAAATGCCGTAGATAGTGCGCGGACGCTGTATAGTGTCCTGCGGTGTGAGCATCTTCGGTGTGCTCAAACCGAACGAACCGATTGAACTCGGAGTGAACACAGCGCAGCCGTGCTCGCGAGCTACTTCGAGGATGTTCCACAGACCGTCGATACCAATCTTCCAAGCGAGACGCGGCTTCGACTCGGCAACGACAGACAGCAATGCTGCGAGGTTGTAGATGGTGTCGATATTGTACTTCTTCACAACGTCGGCAATCATCTGTGGGTTCGTTACATCGCACTCAGCCATCGGACCAGCCTCAGCAAGCTCACCCTTCGGCTCAGCGCCCTTTATGTAACCAGCTACTACATTTGCGTTTCCGTAAATGCCTCTTAACTTCCTTGTAAGCTCCGAGCCAATCTGACCAGTTGAGCCTATTACCAAGATATTGTTCATCGTATATGTATTTAAGCGTTTATGAATACAAAGGAAAGAAAAAATTTTCACACAGCAATACAAAATCGCTCATTTTTTTCTTTCCGCTGAAAAAACTACTATAAACATTTTTTTGTCTCGAAAATAATGAGTTAATTTGCATTGTAATAACTGAAACTTTTAAATAACCTATCTCATGTACGGAAAAGTAAAAGAACATCTCGCTGCCGCTTTGGAGAATCTGAAGCAAGCAGGTCTCTACAAAGAGGAACGTATCATTGAAAGCCCTCAGCAGGCTGCAATCCAGGTAAATGGTAAGGAAGTGCTCAACTTCTGCGCCAACAACTATCTTGGTCTGTCTAACAATCCGCGCCTCATCGAGGGTGCGAAGAAGATGATGGACCGCCGCGGTTTCGGCATGTCGTCAGTGCGCTTCATCTGCGGCACACAGGACATACACAAGGAGCTTGAGGCTGCCATCTCTGAGTATTTCCAGACAGAAGACACCATATTATATGCTGCCTGCTTCGACGCCAACGGTGGTTTGTTCGGCTCGTTCCTCACCGACGAGGACGCTATCATCTCTGATGCACTCAACCACGCTTCTATCATCGACGGCGTGCGTCTGTGCAAGGCTAAGCGCTACCGCTACGCCAACGCCAACATGGAGGAACTGGAGAAGTGCTTGCAGGAGGCTCAGGCTCAGCGCTTCCGCATCATCTGCACCGACGGTGTGTTCTCTATGGACGGCAACGTCGCTCCGATGGACAAGATCTGCGACTTGGCAGAGAAGTACGACGCTCTCGTAATGGTAGACGAGTCGCACTCGGCTGGCGTTGTAGGCGCTACGGGTCACGGCGTGAGCGAACTGTGCAAGACATACGGTCGTGTGGACATCTACACCGGCACACTGGGCAAGGCTTTCGGCGGCGCTCTCGGTGGATTCACAACTGGCCGCAAGGAGATTATCGACATGCTGCGCCAGAGCAGTCGTCCGTATCTCTTCTCTAACTCACTGGCTCCGTCTATCATCGGCGCAAGTCTCGAGGTATTCAAGATGCTTAAGGAGGACAACTCTATACACGACCGCCTCGTAGAGAACGTCAACTACTTCCGCGACAAGATGATGGCTGCTGGCTTCGACATTAAGCCTACACAGAGTGCCATCTGCGCAGTTATGCTCTACGATGCTCCGCTTTCTCAGCGCTACGCTAACCGCATGCTTGAGGAAGGCATCTACGTTACGGGCTTCTACTACCCGGTTGTGCCGAAGGGCGAGGCTCGCATCCGCGTTCAGCTCTCTGCCGGTCACACACGCGAACAGCTCGACAAGGCTATCGCTGCGTTCGTCAAGGTGGGCAAGGAGCTTGGAGTGCTGAAGTAAGAGTAAAAAAGTAAAAGAGTAAAAAAGTAAAAAGACTTTTAAAAGCAAAACGATAAAAAAAGAGGTTATGACCGGTTGGTCATAACCTCTTTTTTTATTCAGTTAAGAGTTTTACTTAGTTGAGAGTTGAAAGTTTAGAGTTGAGAGTTATGATTACCTTAGAGTATTGAGTTTCTTGCTAAGTAAAGAGACAAAGCCGAGCGATGATTTCCTTAAGGTATTGCGTTCTTGTTTACCACACACCTATTAAAGGTAATCATAACTCTCAACTCTAAACTTTCAACTCTCAACTAATCATAACTCTCAATTCTCAACTAAACATTACTTGATCGCTGTTTTCTTTCCGTCTACAACATACACGCCTGCTGCGGGCTTGCCGCTCACGCGAACGCCGCCGAGAGTGTACACCTTATGGTTCTTTGCGTTGTCGGCAGAGATAGAGTCGATAGCGTCAACCACCTTCTGCTTCAACGTAACGGTGTATGTAGTGAAGCTGTTCTCGTTCTCGAGATAGTCGTTGCCGATTACGTTGATGGCAAGCTCGTTGTCGTTGAGCACGGTCGTAACGATAGCACCCTTACCCTTCACCTCGTAGCCAATCTTCTTGGCTGCCTCTTCGGCGCTGCCCTCGTTTTCTACGGTGTAGTTGAGCTTGTCTGACGAGAAACCCTCGATCTGTGCGCCGTCGAACGTGAGGTTCTTAAGAGCGTGATAGTAGACGAGCTTGAGGTTGTCGAGGTCGAGCTGGTCGTCCTTAGATGCGCCCGGAACGGGGTTGGTAGTAGCCGAAGCGAGGAGATAGCGCTTGTCGCTCTCGTTGCCGGTGTAGCTGAACTCACCCGTAAACTTTGTCCACTCTGCAGTAGCCGGGATGAGCACCGAAGCCGAAGCTATCTTATCAGCGCCAAGCTCGCTAAGCTCGGGGTCGTGGTATGCAGCGTCGCCGTGCATGATGATCTGCACACGGCCCTGAAGCTCTGTGCCCTCCTCCTTGGCTGTGCCCGGAGTGAAGCGTGCGTACACCTCGAATGCGTCGGGCTCGCCTGCGAACGGCAGGTTGGCGTTGACGTCGGTGCGGTCGGTAAAGTTATAGTTAGCGGCGTCGGCAGCGTTTGTGCTACCCATGTTGATACGACCAGTTGTCATGTTGCCGTTGGCATAAGCCACCCAAAGGTCTTTCGACTTGAGGCGCACGCCGTTACCCTCAACGCCCTCTATCTTCTCGGGCATCGGCGACATTGAAGCGAACGAAGCGAATGTGCCGGCAGCCGACTCGAACGAGTTCCAGCCTTCGGCGAGCGCTGTCTCGCCCCAGTTCTCGAAGTCGGAATTCGGAATCTGGTATACCGGCTCCTTCTCCTTGCCCTCAAAGGTCACGGTGTATACGTTGGGAGCCACTGTGCCCTCCTCCTCTACCGTCAGGGTGAGCTTGCCTGCAGCCTTGTCGTAGTCGGCGCTCACATGAGCTGCCTCCGAAGACGCTGCATACTGGAGCTCGTCGGCGTAGTAGTTGCCGGTAGCGGTGAAGTTCTTGCTGTCGTTGCCAGCAGCGATGAACTCGTGACCTGCCACAACGAGCGAGTTGAGCGTCGGAGCCGGCTTCTTATATTTAATGGTGTATGTAGTGACAGACGACGGATTGGTCTCAGCGTCGTAGTCGTCGCCCTTAACGCTCACGGTGAGCACGCATGTAGCCTCGTCGTAGCTCTGCTCCACCTTGGCGCCCACGCCCTTCTTCGTGTAAGCCACCTTAGTCTTGTTCTCGTCATACGCAGCGTTCACGGTGTAGTTGTAGCGGTCTGTGGCGAACGGCTCGTTCAGCTCCACGGCGTTGCCCTCGCTGTCGGTAGTAGAGAGTGCGGTAAGCGCATGATAGTAGACGAACTCCACGTTGTCGATGGTGAGCGAGTTGCCGTCCACGATGTTGTTGCGGTCGCCGAAGTAGTCGGTAGCCGAGAAAATCACGTTCAGCTTCTCCACGCTTGCGTTCTTGTCGGCGTAAACGAAGTTGATAGTGTCGCTCGCCCACTCGCCGTTGGTGCTGCCCTCGATGCTCTTCACTATCTTAGCCACGCAAGCAGCGCCCTCGGTAGACGTCACCTCGCCACCAGTAGCTGTAGCCATGTCGAGGATGTTGCGGTCGCGGTCCTGCATGTCCACCTTCTTAGCCGAAGCCCACACGACGGTGTTGCCCGGCACGTCCTTCTGTGTCCACGTGCCGTTCCAGAGATAAGCTATCACCGTAGCGTTCTCATCGCCATTCGAGTTGTCGCGCTTATAGTCGAAGCGCATGGCGTCGGGACGGAATGTGAAACTGCTGCCGCCAAATGTGCCGCCGTCAGAGTTCTTCACCGTGATGCCTCTCACCTCTGCCGTAGCGAACGGCGTGCCAAGCGTGAGATAAGCCGGAATCTTATTGCCTGCGATAGAAGTATTGTAAAGGTGAGCGGCCTTTCCCGTGCCGTCCTTGCCCTCTACAGCGTCGATAATCTGCTTCTTGCCGATAGCTGTATTCACATTAGAAGCGTGCCAACCCTCGGGCTCTGTGCCCGAAACCGATGTGTTGCCCTTACTATCCCAAGGCACACACTTCACCCATTCTGCATCAAAACCACCGTTTATCTGCTGGGCGTTTGCAGAAAGCGCAACTCCTCCCAACATGAAAACCGATAAAATCTTTTTCATCCTGAAATTCTTTTATTTTTAAATAATTGTTGTAATTCGGTGCAAAGTTAATGCAAATGTTTTTAATTCAGCAATTTAAGCTGTTAGAAGTTCTAAAATAATGATTTAGGACAAGTTTTAACGACATTTTGAACAAAACATCCTGTTGGTACATAATTACGTATCACATCAGTAACACCCCACCCCAACTTGTCTGATATTTGCATTTGTAAGCGCTCAAAACTCGCGAAAAATCAAAAACAAAATCCGTCGTGCGTTTTTCGCGAGTTTTGAATGTGCAGTCATAAACAGATGGCTCACAGACGGTTGTAGCGTTTTGCGTAAAAGTGTGCAGTTTTCGCCTCGCCAAAACCAAACTTATCGTGAGACTTTACACTGTAAAAGCTATCGTTTTACCATGTAAAGTCTCAAGAGTTACATGGTAAAATCTCACGAAAAGTTTGTAAAAGCTCACGAAAAGTTGCGCAAAACCTCACCAACTCCAGATTTTTGCCCTGCTTTCACCGCAAAAACGCTCAATCTTCACCACCAATTTCTCCAGAATGAGTTTTTTCGCGGAGGTGACTTGTATTATATTTGTGCAAACTTAGGGGGATTTTCGTTTCGCTGTTTTTTCCCAGCAAAACAAACTCTTGTTTCATCTTAATTTAGTAACTTTGCACTTGTGAAAAGGTTCTAACGCAATATTGACTCAAAAAAAGTCGGTTGTGCCGAAACCTTTGTTCATGACATCGTTGGTAAAAACAAAGCATTCGCTATTATTTCGCGTTCAGCCAAAAGCCTCGGAAACTTATTGGATGGAAATAACGTAACAGAAATAATTGTGATAAGGCATTCGGTATGGTGTGCCTTAGTCTACTATGTAATAGAAATGCATCTCGCAATAGGCGTGGTGTATTCTTAATTAGTAGACTGAGGTTTCCATTCCGAGGCTGCCTCATAGCTGAACGCAATAAGGAGCATCACGCCCTTTTTGCGTCTTGGCGTGATTGATAGTTCGTGCTCATAAGTCTCATAACTATCAATCTTTATTACTCATGGCAAAAAGAACTATCGACAAGGCTAAGGCTGCCAAAAAAGACGAGTTCTATACACAACTCGAAGACATAAACAACGAATTGCGTCACTATCACGACCATTTCCGTGGAAAGACGGTGTTGTGCAACTGCGACGACCCACGCATAAGCAACTTCTTCACTTATTTCGCCTACAACTTCGAGTTTCTCGGCTTGAAGAAACTCATAACCACTTGCTACAAGAATCAGAATATGGATCTGTTCAGCCAAAACCAAAGCGAGCAGGCTGTGTATCTTGTATATGAAGGCGACAAGAACGGCAACAGCACACCAGATGCAGAGGAGATTGGCGTAAAGCCACTGATAGGCGACGGTGATTTCCGCAGCAAAGAGTGTATCGAACTGCTTAAAGAGGCAGACATCGTTGTGACAAATCCTCCGTTCTCGTTGTTTAGAGAGTACGTTGCGCAACTGATTGAATACGACAAGAAGTTCTTGATAATAGGTCATCAGAACGCATTGTCGTATAAAGAGATTTTCCCTTTGATAAGAGACAACAAAATATGGCTTGGTTTTGGATTTAAAGGAAATGCAGGACATTTCATTTCTTCGTATGAAGATGTTGCTACAGCTGGCGACCATCGTAAAGGCATGATACGTGTATCAGGCGTTACATGGTTCACAAATCTCGATTATAAAGAACGCCACGACAATCTGCCTCTTTACAAGACATATTCACCAAAAGAATACCCCACTTACGACAACTACGATGCTATCAACATCAATAAAACCGCCGATATTCCTTGCGATTTCGACGGCGTAATGGGTGTGCCTATTACATTCCTCGACAAATACAGTCCGGAACAATTCGACATTCTCGGAATGAGCGCATCTGCAGGCTATAATCCCGACATCGTAGGCATTCCGTTTAAAGGCGAAAAGGATGCACGCCCACTGATAAACGGAAAGAACACATACGCAAGGGTGTTCATACAGAAAAGAAAACAATCAGAACAATAAGAATAGAAAAAAATGGTAATAGAACCTAAATACATAAAAATTCGCGACCTTTTAAAAGGGTATCTCAACGACCCCGAAAAAGGAGTGTACGCCTATAACGGCAAGCTGAACATACGCCCACCATATCAGCGTGAGTTCAGATATGATACAAAACAACAGCAAGCCGTAATACAGACCATTCTCAAAGGTTTTCCGCTGAACATCATGTATTGGAGCGTCTGCGAAGATGGCAGCTACGAGATGATAGACGGACAACAGCGCACACTATCCGTCTGCGGCTACTATTGGGAACATGCCTTTCATATAACAATCGACGAACGTGATGTTTTATATTACACCAATCTAACAGAAGAAGAAAAAGAAAAGTTTCTCAATTACGAACTGATGGTCTACTTCTGCAAAGGAACAGACAAGGAAAAGCTCGACTGGTTTAGAGTGATAAACATTGCCGGCGAAAGACTGCTCGAACAAGAGCTTCGCAACGCCGTATATACCGGACCTTTCATTAGCGACGCACGCCGATACTTCAGCAAGAACCAATGTCCGGCTTATGCAATAGGACAGAACTACATGAAAGGTACGCCAATCAGACAAGAGTATCTTGAAACCATACTCGTCTGGGCTGCACGTCACGACGGAATAAATGGCGCAAACCCGATTGACCAATATATGGCATTGCATCAGAAAGACCCTAATGTTGAGAAACTGTGGAATTACTATTTGCAGATTATCACGTGGGTGAAAAAGACCTTCACCAAGTATCGCAAGGAGATGAAGGGATTGGATTGGGGCGAGATGTACGACAGTTTCAGCACCAAGGATGTTGATCCCAACGAACTTGAGAAGAGAATCGGCAAACTAATGGAAGATGACGAGATTTTGAAAAAATCGGGCATCTACCGCTATGTGTTAAGCGACGATTTGCGCGACCTCTCATTCCGCATCTTCGATAAAAAGCAAAAGCGTGAGGCATACGAACGCCAAAAAGGCGTTTGCCCTCATTGTGGCAAACACTTTGAACTCGAAGAAATGGAAGCCGACCACATTAAGCCGTGGAGCAAAGGCGGAACAACTGTTGCAGACAACTGCCAAATGCTTTGCCGTGATTGCAACAGAACGAAAGGAAACAAATACTAAACCATTGCCGCATTTTATATTTTCACCAAACAACAACAATAAAAATCCGCATGGCTTTTTTAGAAAAGTCATGCGGATATCCTTTTTAAAACTTATACGCCTCTAAAGCCCTTAAAATCTCAATCCCAAAGAGAAATAGGCGCCATTGATATTCTTCAGACCCTTAGCCGAAAAATCTCTGAGAGTGTATCCCACACCTACCGTAGGCACAAGACGGTGCTTCTCGGTGTGTCCAAACCAATGAACGCCAACATTATAGGAGGTGTTCTTGAAGTCGGAGCTTCCAACGGATGTCGTAACAAACGCACGCAACTCGAAATCGCCAAGCTTGTCGTTCTTCTCGGGAAGGAAAACGTAGCCTAAGCCTCCACCCAGATTAGTAGCGCGATTGTAGTCGTGCGTTGCGCCGTTCTTTGGCATGAAATACGAAGTGGTTGTTGTGGCATGAAGCGAGAATCTCTTGGCAAACGTATAGTTCAAGTTGACATTAACATCGAGCGGCAACACCTTATTGCTGGGTGTACAAGCGCCCAACGAAGCCTCAACGTGAAGAGGTATCGACTTACTGCCTGCTTCTGATTGCGCATTAGCGCCGATTGTCGCGAACAACACAGCCGCAACTGCTGCCGTGCGAACGATTCTACTGTTTTTCATATAATTCTTTTTTTATAACTCTACTCGTTAAGCTTTTCGACTCCGCTCCTTTATTCACATCCGTGAACTGTCTGGTCAGCTCAAAATATTGGTTCCATAGACATTTTGATGTCACAAAAGTAGGTTTTTCTATCAGAACAGAAAAAAAAGGATACTGTCTTTGCGCCATTTTTAACATAATTATGCCACTTTTTCATTACATTTTTACAACTCTAAGCATTATTGCAGAGAAAAGAATAGATTATAGTAAGAAACAGATTAGAGCCTTGCGGTTTTCAAAATCATAGAATTTAGGTATTGCGTAAAAGTCGGAAGCAAGCTAATTTTGCAGCGGTGATAAAACCAAATTCTTTAACCATACATTTACAAATAAAAAACAACTAAGATTATGAAAACAACTGTTATCATCTACGGCACAAGCACCGGCACCTGCGAAGACCTGGCTGGCAGAATAGGAGCCAAACTGGGCGTGGACAACGTTATCAACGTGACTGACCTCGACGCGAGCGTTCTCGCCGACAACGAAAACCTTATTCTCGGCACATCTACATGGGGCGCAGGCGAGATGCAGGACGACTGGTATGACGGCATAAAGACTCTCAAGGGCGCCGACCTCAGCGGCAAGACAGTGGCTCTCTTCGGCTGTGGCGACTCGGAGTCGTACCCCGACACATTCGTGGGCGGTATGGCTGAGATATACAATGCCGTTAAGGCGGCTGGCGCCAACGTCATAGGAGCAGTAGCTACAGACGACTATACGTTCGACGATTCGGAATCGGTGGTAGACGGCAAGTTCGTCGGACTGGCGCTCGACGAGGTGAACGAAGACGACAAGACCGACGAGCGCATCGACGCTTGGGTGGCTGAGATAAAGCCATGCCTCTAAACCACACGCTATAAGTTCTCACTCTTACAATCAATTATTAAAGTTCGCAATCATGCAGCAATCCACAATTTTACCAGTAGACATGACGGTTCTGATGAACCATATCTACGAATACAAGAAGGGAGTGCGCCGTATGGTGCTCTTCACGTTCAACAAGAAATACGAGGACTTTGCCATACGCCGACTGGAAAGCCAGAACATAAAATACGTCATACAGCCCGTTGGCAACGACCGCCTGAACCTGTATTTCGGCAGAGAGGAGTGCCTTAACGCCATACGCATGATTGTGACACGACCGCTCAACCTGCTCACGCCCGAAGAAGACTTCATGCTCGGCGCTATGCTCGGCTACGACATCTGCTCGCAGTGCGAGAGATACTGTGAGCGTAAGGGCAAGTGCAGCAGAAAAGCTGGAAGATAGGCTTTTGAGGCTGGAAGATAGGCTGGTAGATATCTCGTTCTGCGGATTATCTGCCAGCCTTTATCGTGCTCATACCGTGCAGCTTACAGCGATTCTGGAAGATATGGAGGATTTTTTCACGTACTTGGTTTTATAGGAGGAATAAAAATTATCACATTAAGCAACTATGTAAAATTATTTTGCTTTTAGTATAGTTTTTTCATACGTCTATTAGTGGTTATATCAAAAAAAATTGCTTACTTTGCAAACAGCAAGAAAGAAATAACAAATAAATCAAAAACAAGGAGGCAAAATCATGTGCATAATCAACGACATTACCCATTTTGTAAAAAATGGTTTTACTGTTTTGCGCCATGCCTCTTCCGGCAATTACGAAGAGAATTCGCCTGAGATCGAGGCGCTAAAGCGTGAGATGTTCTTCAAACCATCAAATCGTCACACAGATACGGAGAACCTCAGAAAAGATCGTGACAATGTTGCCCGTGATGTACGCACGGCGTTTAATAATTTAGTTTTGAGCAATGGCTAAACAATCATATTCAATTAAAGGCACAAATATATCCAACGGAGACTCTGTTGGCAACCATATTGAGCAGACAGTATCTGTAGACGACAATATACTACCTGCACCTCAAGAACTGGCTGAGTATAAAAGTATCGACCCTAAAATTGTTGATTTTCTTATCAAATCGTCAGAGCGTGAGCAGCTTCACCGACATAATCAAGACGAAAAGAAGCTAAAGATACTCAGCTACAATGAACACAAGGTTGGTCGCATGAATTGGTGGGGAATGTTCTTTGCCTTTTTAGCTATTGTCGCGACAATGGGATTGGCAGCATATGCTCTTTATCTTGATAGAGCATGGTTTGCAGGAATCTTCGGTTTGGCAGGTATTGCAAGTATAGCATCTGTATTCATAAACAAAAGAGCGTGATACCTACTATGTCGCTAATCTTATTTTGAATGTTTTCATGGCACATGAAATTTTGATAAATGAACTATCTGAGCCTTCGATGCGTGACGCATCGGAGGCTTTTTGTTTGCGCAGGTCCGAAGGGTATGAGATTTATTTTCAATATCTGATAAAACAATCATCTGGAATATAAACGGGGACAGAAAAGGGACAGACTTGCCCGAAAAAACCCAATATAAACCTTATGTAAACTTTAGGTACAAAACTGTATAAACGCAACAAAGCCGCTGATAATCAGCGGCTTTGTTATAGTTTACACGATGTTTGTTCGGGTTAGTTAGCATTATCCGAAGTTGTCGTACATGATGCTCTCCGGGTCTACGCCGAGCGAGTCGAGGTAGTCGGTAACGGTCTTGATGAGCATTGGAGGTCCGCAGAGGTAGTACTCGCAATCCTCCGGTGCCTCGTGATCCTTCAAGTAGGTGTCGCGGATGCAGTTTACAGCGAAGCCCTCGTAGTACTTCACGCCCTGAGCATCTGCAACGGGGTCCTTGCGGTCGAGCGAGAGGTGGAAGTGGAAGTTCGGGAACTCCTTCTCCAACTCCCAGAAGTCCTCAAGGAAGAACGCCTCGCCGAGAGCGCGTGCGCCGTAGAAGAAGTGGAGCTCGCGGTCGGTAGTGTGCAGCGTCTTTGTCATGTGCATAATCTGAGCGCGCAGCGGAGCCATACCTGCACCACCACCTATCCAGATCATCTCCTTGCCTGAAGTGAAATTCGGGTGGAAGTCGCCGTAAGGACCTGACATCATCACCTTGTCGCCCGGCTTCAGTGAGAAGATGTACGACGAAGCGATACCGGTCGGTACGTTCTGGAAGCCCACCTGCGGACGTGGCAGGAACGGAGTTGTGGCGATAC
>OMCE01000240.1_pt1 | contig 29435 bp, 22 predicted proteins | sample 1644981 | NCBI WGS metagenome assembly OMCE01 (sample SAMEA103958151, study PRJEB25191) | human gut metagenome | reverse complement strand
TGCACTTAGAGAGTATGCTCAAACGGCTTGAATTCTAAATCCGAAACTTGAGTATGATACAAACGAAACAAGTACATAAACGAATAACTTCTAACAAAACAAAAGCGTAACACTATGAACAGAAAACTGATTTTATCGATTGCAGCTACAGCTATGCTGTCGTCGATTGACGCAGTGGCGCAAGTAGCCTATCCGAAGGCGCATAAGGACAACACTGTTGACGTGTACTTCGGCGAGAAAGTGGCTGACCCCTACCGCTGGCTCGAGGACGATATGAGCGCACAGACTGCCGAGTGGGTGGACGCCGAGAATGCCGTGACACGCAAATATCTCGACAACATCCCCATGCGCAAGAACATCCTGAAACGACTTAAGGAAACTGCCAACTACGAGAAGATTGGCATTCCGTTCAAACGCCAAGGCAAATGGTATGTATATCGAAACAACGGACTGCAGAACCAGAGCGTGCTCTACCAGATGGACAGCCCTACTGCCGACGCAAGCAAGCAGCGCGTATGGCTCGACCCCAACGCTCTCAGTACAGACGGAACTGTGGCTCTGAAGGGTATATACTTCTCGCACAACGGCAGATACATGGCTTACGTCATCTCGCGCAGCGGATCGGACTGGGAGGAGATATACGTAAAGGACTGCCAGACGGGACGCGACATCGACGACCATATCGTTTGGGCTAAGTTCACAGGCGCCACTTGGCTTGGCGACGGATTCTACTACAGCGCCTACGACGCTCCGGAGAAGGGACGAGAGACTTCTGCCAAGAACTCTGTTCAGAAGATTTACTATCACAAGATTGGCACTCCGCAGAGCGAAGACCAGCTGTTCTTCATGAATCCTACGCAACCTCTGCGATTCTACAACGTCGATATCGACCACGACGAAAAGGTGATGACACTGAACGAAGGGGGTATGGACAACGGCAACAATCTGTACGTACGCGACCTGACCAAACCCAACTCGCAATTCATACAGATGTGCTCTGACACCCGATTCAGATACTCTACCGTGGAGACTGTGGGCAAGAAGATGTACATACTGACCAATGCCGGTGCACCTAAGTATCGTCTGATGGTGGCTGACGTTGACCGTCCGGGATACAATGATTGGAAGGAAGTGGTGCCGGAGGGCGAAAGCGTGCTCACCGACGTTACGTTTGCTGCCGACCGTATGATTCTGCAGTACTCCAAGGACAACTGCAACCAGATGTACACTTACACTACCGACGGCAAACGAATAGGCGAAATCAAGCTGCCGACATTCGGCTCTACTTCAGCAAGCGGAATGCGCGGACAGAAGGAAGTGTTCTACTCGTTCACTTCATACACAATGCCTAACACCGTCTACTCGTACGACTTAAACACCGACAAGAGCACAGTTTGGGCTGCACCCAAAATCAATTTCCGCTCCGACGACTACAAGACCGAGATGGTGTTCTACACAAGTAAGGACGGCACTCGTGCTCCGCTCTTCATCACGTACAAGAAGGGAATGAAGCTCAACGGACGCAATCCGCTGCTGCTCTACGGCTATGGCGGCTTCAACATAACCTATTCTCCGTTCTTCCTGGCAAATTATATACCGTTCATGGAGCGTGGCGGCATATATGTACACGCCGTATTGCGCGGTGGAGGTGAGTATGGCGAGGACTGGCATGTGGCCGGAACAAAGCTGCAGAAGCAAAACGTGTTTGACGACTTCATCGCTGCTGCCGAGTATCTCATCAACAACAAGTACACATCGAGCAACCGTCTGGCCATCCAGGGTGGCAGCAACGGTGGTCTGCTTGTAGGCGCTTGCATGACTCAGCGACCCGACCTCTACCGTGTTTGTCTGCCGGCAGTGGGCGTAATGGATATGTTGCGCTATCATAAATTCACCATCGGATGGAACTGGGCACCCGACTATGGCACGTCAGATGACTCGAAGGAGATGTTTGAATATCTGCGTGCATACTCGCCGCTGCACACTCTGAAGCCTGGCGTTAAGTATCCTGCCACACTCGTAAGCACCGCCGACCACGACGACCGCGTTGTTCCGGCTCACTCATTCAAGTTTGCAGCACGTCTGCAGGAGTGTCAGGCTGGCTCTGCCCCAACTCTTATCAGCATCGGAAAAGATGCTGGACACGGTGGCGGAAAGCCGCTTGCAAAGCGACTTGAAGAACAGGCCGACATCCTGAGCTTCACTCTTTGGAACATGGGAATAAAGAAATAGACTTCAAGAAAAACTCTTCTTGAATCAGAACACAAAAAAACAGCATTGCCATACATATAATTATATGTAGAGCAATGCTGTTTTTTATTTTATTCAAATGAAACTTTCTATTGCATTCAAATGATTATCTTTAGAACTCAGCGCTCTTCGGTGTACGTGGGAAGGGAATCACGTCGCGGATGTTCTGCATACCTGTCACGAAGAGGATGAGACGCTCGAAGCCGAGACCGAAGCCAGCGTGAGGGCATGAACCGTACTTGCGTGTATCGAGATACCATGTCATATCCTTCATCGGGATGTTGCGTTCCTCGATCTCGTTCATCAGTTTATCGTAGCTTTCCTCACGTACCGAGCCACCTATAATCTCACCAATCTGCGGGAAGAGCACGTCGGTGCCCTGAACAGTAGCGCCGCTCTTGCCGCCGAAACCAGACTCCTCGGCATCTATCTTCATGTAGAATGCCTTGATAGCCTTAGGATAATTGGTCATGATAACTGGCTTCTTGAAGTGCTCTTCAACAAGGAAGCGCTCGTGTTCAGACGCAAGATCGTCGCCCCACTCGCATGGGAACTCAAACTTCTTGCCGTTCTTGATGGCCTCCTGGAGTATGCGGATACCCTCAGTGTAGGGCAAACGAACGAAGTCGGAGTTCAATACGCCATGAAGACGCTCGATGAGTCCCTTGTCAATCATCTTGTTGAGGAACTCGAGGTCGTCCTGACAGTGCTCCAAAGCCCAACGGATGCAGTACTTGATGAAGTCTTCCTCAAGATCCATAAGACCTGCGAGGTCGAGGAAAGCCACCTCAGGCTCAACCATCCAGAACTCAGCCAAGTGGCGCGGAGTGTTGGAATTCTCGGCACGGAAAGTCGGACCGAATGTGTAGATGGCTCCGAGAGCAGTGGCACCAAGCTCGCCTTCGAGCTGACCAGACACAGTCAGCGATGTCTGCTTGCCGAAGAAGTCGTCGCTATAGTCAATCTTGCCATCCTCAGTCTTCTTCAGATTGTAGAGATTCTTGGTAGTTACCTGGAACATCTGGCCCGCACCCTCGCAGTCGCTGGCTGTGATGAGCGGTGTATGGAAGTAGAAGTAGCCGTGTTCGTGGAAGTATGTGTGTATGGCCATAGCCATATTGTGGCGTATACGCATAACGGCACCGAATGTATTGGTGCGCAGACGCAGGTGAGCGTACTGTCGCATGTACTCAAACGACTGGCCCTTCTTCTGCATAGGATAATCGCTGCCGCAGAGTCCGTATATCTCAAGGCTCTCGCACTGTATCTCTGATGTCTGGCCCTTGCCCTGGCTCTCTACGAGAGTACCTACGGCGCTGATGCAAGCACCCGTAGTTATCTGCTTGAGCTGCTCTGCATCGAACTTGGCGGGGTCAACAACAATCTGTATGTTCTTGATGGTAGAACCGTCGTTGAGTGCTATGAAGTCGACAGCCTTTGAGCTGCGGTGGGTCCGGACCCATCCCTTCACGTTGACGGTAGCGCCAAAGTCGGTGCGCTGGAGAGCGTCAACAATCTTTGTTCTCTTTATTGTTTCCATTATTTAATTGATTAATATTCAGTGTTTAATGTTTAATCAATAAAGAGTAATGCTTAATGTTGCATTGCCACATATCTATATATGTAGCATTACATATATAGATATGTACAACAAAAACATTAAACATTACTCATCAAACATTATTCGAACGCTCCCATGCGCAGCATCTCCACTTCCTTCTCAGTGAGGAAGCGCCAGTCGCCACGACGGAGATTCTTCTTTGTAAGTCCTGCAAACTGTACGCGGTCGAGCTTTACTACGCGATAGCCGAGGTGCTCGAAGATGCGGCGAACGATACGGTTCTTGCCGCTGTGAATCTCGATGCCTACCTGGCTCTTGTCTGTATCGCTTGCATACTCGATAGCGTCTGCATGCACCTCGCCGTCCTCAAGCTCTATGCCGTCAGCTATCTGCTGCAGGTCGTGAGCTGTAACGTTCTTGTCGAGATATACATGGTAGACCTTCTTCTTGAGGAACTTAGGATGTGTAAGCTTCGAAGCCAGGTCACCATCGTTGGTGAGCAGGAGCACACCGGTGGTGTTGCGGTCGAGACGTCCTACCGGGTAGATGCGCTCGGGGCATACGTTCTTAACCAAATCCATTACGGTCTTGCGCTGCTGAGGGTCGTCGCTTGTAGTAACGCAGTCCTTCGGCTTGTTGAGCAGCACGTACACTTTCTTCTCAAGATTTACCGGCTGATCGTGGAATTTGATCTCGTCGGTGCGCTTTATCTTTGTTCCGAGTTCGGTAACTACTTCACCGTTTACCGACACAACGCCTGCCTGGATGAACTCGTCAGCCTCACGGCGCGAGCAAATGCCGGCGTTGGCAAGGAACTTGTTGAGACGTATCGGCTCGTTGGGATCGATATTCTCCTCCTTGTACTCGATACGCTTCTTCATGCTATACTTAGCATTGGGATCGTAATCGGCCGAACGCTGACGATAACCGCCCTGCTGATAGCCGCCACGCTGCTGATAACTGCCGCGCTGCTGGTATCCGCCCTGCTGGTAACCGCCACGCTGCTGGTAGCCGCCCTGGCGCTGATAGCCACCCTGACGAGGCTGATAGCCACGCTGCTGGTAGCCGCCCTGCTGCTTGTCGTCGCCTTCCTGATTGTTGTAGCGTGGACGATAGCCCTGCTGAGGACGCTGCTGATAGCCGCCGGGACGCTGCTGATAGCCGCCCTGACGGGGCTGGTATCCGCCCTGACGAGACTGATAACCGCCCTGACGCTGCTGGTATCCGCCCTGCTGCTGGTCGTCACTGTCCTGGTTGTTATAGCGTGGACGATAGCCCTGCTGAGGACGCTGCTGGTAACCACCCTGACGCTGCTGGTAGCCGCTCTGACGTGGCTGATAGCCGCCGTTAGATGAAGAACCACTCTGAAGGTTGCTGCCGAATCCTTCAGGACGGAAACCGCCATCCTCGCCCTGTGCCTGGCTTGTGCGCTCGGCATTGTACGGACGCTGTGTGTGGATGCGCGGACGACGTCCGGTTACACTGCGATACTCTCTCTGATAGTTTCCTGCGGGACGACCGTAGCTCTCGCTATTGCCTGTAGTTTGATCCGCTGTTCTCTGTTCCTGACTCTTTTCCAATTCTGAATCCATAATTCTTTACTTTTTCGCCTCACGGCAAGTGACACCCATTCCCTCCCGTTTGTTGTTCTTTGTTTAGGATTTGGGAAGGATAGATGCACTTCTGTTCTTGAATAAAATTGTTACTTACTATTAATAGTCTATATTTTGAAACCTGTTTTGCCAAGTGCCGCCATGTCGTGCGGCACGCAATACATAGGCCGAAATTAGATGCCTGTATAGTTGTGCGGAGTGATGGCCATAAGCTCAGCCTTTACTGCGTCGCTTACGTTGAGTGTCTGTACGAACTCGTGTATGGTCTCTTCCGACATCTTCTTGTTGGTGCGTGTGAGTGCCTTGAGTGCCTCGTAGGGGTGCGGATAGGCTTCGCGACGCAGAATGGTCTGTATTGCCTCAGCCACTACAGCCCAAGTATTGTTGAGGTCTTCCTCTATCTTCTCATCGTGGAGGATGAGCTTGCGCAAGCCCTTGAGAGTGCTCTGCATGGCTATCATGCCATGACCGAAGGGCACACCGACGTTGCGCAGTACTGTAGAATCGGTGAGGTCGCGCTGCAAACGGCTTACAGGCAACTTCATGGCGAGGAACTGCAGCACTGCATTGGCTATGCCGAGGTTGCCCTCTGAGTTCTCGAAGTCGATAGGATTAACCTTATGCGGCATTGCCGACGAGCCTACCTCGCCTGCCTTGATCTTCTGCTTGAAGTAGTCCATTGATATGTACATCCAGAAGTCGCGGTCGAGGTCGATGATAATTGTATTGATGCGACGCATTGCATCGAACACCGAGCCAAGGCAGTCATAGTTGCTTATCTGTGTGGTATACTGCTCGCGCTCGAGTCCGAGTTTCTCGCTTACGAAGCGATTGCCGAATTCTTTCCAGTCATACTGGGGATATGCCACGTGATGGGCGTTGTAGTTGCCGGTTGCGCCACCGAACTTTGCTGTCATGCGGCACTCCTTGAGCTGGCGCAACTGCTCTGTAAGGCGGTATACGTATACCATTATCTCCTTGCCAAGGCGTGTCGGCGATGCCGGCTGTCCGTGTGTCTTGGCGAGCATAGGCACGTCTTTCCACTCGTCGGCATACTGCTGCAGCTGTGCGATAAGTTCCTCTACGAGGGGATAATATGTCTGCTCAAGAGCCTCCTTGATTGAAAGGGGCACGCTGGTGTTGTTGATGTCCTGCGATGTAAGGCCGAAGTGGATGAACTCCTTGTAAGCGTCGAGGCCTCCAATCTTGTCGAATTCCTCCTTGATGAAGTACTCTACAGCCTTCACGTCGTGGTTGGTCACCTTCTCGATGTCCTTCACGCGCTGTGCGTTCTCCTCGTTGAAGTTGAGATAGATGCCGCGCAATGTTTCAAACAAGGCGTGGTCGAAGTCCTTGAGTTGCGGCAATGGCAACTCGCACAATGTTATGAAATATTCGATTTCTACGCGCACTCTGTAACGGATGAGTGCATACTCTGAGAAATAATCGGCAAGCGGCTCTGTCTTGCCTCTGTAACGACCGTCGATTGGTGAAATGGCTGTGAGCAAATCAAGTTTCATATACTGAAGTCTTTATAATATGATTTTTGTGCAAATTTACTAATTTAAATTGACAAGTGAATGCCGTATAGTGTTTTTTTAGACATTATTAAAGACAAAAGGAGCAAATGTGTATAAACAAAAAAAATCCCCGCAGTCTCTCCGAAGAGAAGACCACGAGGAAACACCCCTGTGGGCGTTGACGGATTCGAACCGCCGACCCTCTGCTTGTAAGGCAGATGCTCTAAACCAGCTGAGCTAAACGCCCTATTGCTTTATTCGTTGCTCTTAGCAGTATTGCTTAGTTCTTTAAAGCGAGTGCAAAGTTATGGCTTTTTTCTGTAACCTCCAAATGTTTTGAAAAGAATTTTACGAAAAAGTTGAAAAAATCTTGTTTTTCGGCATTTTCTGCCCTAAAACAGCGTGTTTTGACGTGGGCGTAAAAAAAATGTAGTCCTTTTACCTTCCAAAAGGACTCCTTTTAGTGTGCAAAAGGGCTCCTTTGGGAAGGCAAAAGGACTACATTTGGAATGCAAAAGGACTACATTTTCAGTCCTTCTCTATCAGAACGGTTGCGTAAGCCGATATTCCCTCCATTCTTCCGGTGAAACCAAGGCGCTCGGTAGTGGTTGCCTTTATCGACACATTGTCTATATCCGTGTTCATCACTTCGGCAAGACAGCGCTGCATTTCGGGTATGTGCGGATTGAGTTTGGGGCGTTCGGCGCACACCGTTGCATCGACATTGCCCAGGCGATAGCCCTTTGTGGCTATTAGCTGTATTGTCTTGCGCAGCAGAATCTTGCTGTCTACATTGAGTGTCTCGGCTGATGTGTCGGGGAAGTGATAGCCTATGTCGCGCATATTGGCTGCGCCGAGCAGCGCGTCGCATATTGCGTGTATCAGAACATCGGCATCGCTGTGGCCGAGAAGACCCAGTTCGTAGTCGAGCTTTATTCCTCCGAGCCACAGGTCGCGGCCCTCTACTAATTTGTGGACATCATATCCGAATCCGGTTCTTATCTTCATGAATTTTGAGTTTTGAGTTTTGAATTTTGAATTGTTGCCGTTGGCAATTTTGAGTTTTGAGTTTTGAATTTTGAATTGTTGCCGTTGGCAATTTTGAATTTTGAATTTTGAGTTTTCAAAACACCGAACTCTTTAACGTCAAAGCCGACTGTTCAAAACTCAAAACTAACAATTCAAAACTCAGAACTCTTAACGGCAAAGCCGACAATTCAAAACTCAAAATTCAAAATTCAAAATTCTTCAAGCGTCAGCGACGCTTGAAGAGGTCTTTTATTCCGTCCATATCGAACGCCAGAGTGAATCGTAGGGTCTGGTCGAGCGGGTTCGACTTGGCTGTAGCGATGACGTAGCCGGCATCGAGCGAGAACACATTCATCTTGAATCCGGCTCCTACGGTGAAGTATTTGCGGTTGCCCTTGCTCTCCGACTCGTGATGATAGCCGGCTCGCAGGGTGAACTTGTCGTTGTAGGTGTATTCGGCTCCGAGGCTCCACTGCACCTCCTCCAACTCCTCCTTGAATCCGCCAGGGGCATCGCCGAAGCTCTTGAAGATACCGCTTATTGACGAAACGTCGTAGTAGTCGCGCTGAACGCGGTCGTCATAGTCCTGCGTGTCCTCGCCTTCCTTCTGCTTCGGATGGGTTGGCACAAGCAGTTTGTTGGCATCGACGGCAATGGTGAGACGGTTGTACTCGTCGAGCGGAATCATGAGCGAGGCTCCCAGACGCATGTTAGTAGGTATAAACTCAGCTCGGTCGTCACCACCGAAGGTTATCTTCGAACCGATGTTGGATATGTTCAAGCCCAATCCCAACTGACATTCACGCTGTCCGATGTTGATATAGTTTTGATAATAGGCGGCAAGGTCTACGGCAAATGCCGAACCTGGAGTAGTATCGTCGGTGGGATTGTACGTCAGGTCGGAGTATATCCATCGTACTGCGGCTGCAATCGAGAACTTTTCGCTGAGCATAAGCGAGTAGGCTACGTCCAAAGACATCTCGTATGGGTTGATGGTCATTTGGTCTTCGCTCTCGTTAGAGCTTGTGAACACCTCGCCCAACGAGAAGTAGCGCAGCGAGCCTGACACTGCCGAGTAGTCGCCTATGCGATAATAGCCTACGAGATAGGCAAGGTCGATGTCGTTGACAAGGCTGCGCAGCCACGGCGTATAGTTCAGGGCGACTCCGGCTCGCGATATCGTGAACGGATATTTGGCTGGGTTCCAGTACTGCGACACTACGTCCGGGTCGGTGGCAGCGCCCACATCGCCCATACCGGCGGCTCGTGCGTCGGGCGCAATGGTCTGCGATGTCACCGATGTCTTTACCGGGTTGAACATCTCTTTTTTGTAATCCTGAGCCGAAGCGTATGCCGACAGCAGCACGAAGGCTGCGAGCAGGATGTATCTTGTTCCGTGTTTCATTCGTTGAAAGTTTTTATATTGTATATGCTTATTATGCAAACGACTTATTATTTTATTTATTGCCCACTACTATCAGTTTCTTGGCTTTCGACATACGCGACGCTCCGTCGGACGCAAGACGTACACGGTAGAGATAGACTCCGGTGTCGAGCTGTTGGCCGTTGTCGAGTTTCAGGTCCCAATTGACGGTGTAGGCGGAATCGGACGACACTCCGCTCTCGTCGTGACGCCACAACAGACGGCCGCTCATGTCGAGCACTTCGATGCGCACATCCACATTGCTGCCGGTGCGGTCGTTGGCTATGACAAATGTGGTAGAGGTTGATGCTGGGTTGTTTGTACACGAAATGCTGAACGTAGGTTTCAGTCCTCTTGCCACACGGAAGCGGAGTTCCTGCGTAGTGGGATTGTTTAGTATGTCCCAAGCGGTGAACTTCAGCCGGTGTTCGCCCTCCTCAAGTTGCGGCAGGCAGTAGTATGTAGAGCCTGTGGTGTACGATCCGAAGTCGTACTGGAAGTTGTCGTTGAGCGTATACGTCAATTCCGTCTTACCGTCGATTACGAGTTGCATGTCGTGTCCCACTCCGGCTCCGGCTGCGTTGATGCCGTCGCGGTCGGTTATCTCTGCCACAAAATACGGCGTCGGGTTCACTCTGTCGCCGTTCTGGAACGATGGCGAGTTAAGATAGCAGTACACCGATGGTCCGATGGAGTCGTTGTCGGCAATGTCGCTGCCTCCTACAGTGAAACTGTTGCAGTAGCCGTTCACCACCTTGGTGTGCGCATCGTCGATGGCAAAGACGTTGATGAGTCCCTCCTCGTCCGAATAACTGATGTCCTTTGGAACTGCAAAGGTGAACTCAAACTTCCCGTCAACAACCTTACTTTCGCCATTATACAGCATTGCCTTGCGGTCGTTGAACTCCATGGGTTGGTCGGCTGCATTCTGATTGTTGTAGCATAGCACCGTTTCGTTGCGGTCGCGCACCAAGAGCGTTGCAGTTCCGGCGAATGTTTCCATTCCTTCGATGTGGCCTTTCACCTTTACCAGCGCTCCGGCACGCATCGCTACCTTGCCTCCCTTGGCTACGTCTACGTCGCCGATGGAGTCGACGACCATTAGCGGTCGGGGCGTCCAGAGTCGCATTGCAGGGTCGCCGAGGAGCGAGAACTGGCGCGAATTTTCGGCAAGACGCTTGTATGAGGCGATGTTCTTGGCTCGTCGCAGCGCCTCACCTATAGGCAATGCGCGTCCGACGTCGTCGTGCGAGAGCAAGAAACGCATCAACGGAGAGTGCAACTCGGCGTTGTATGTAGAATATACGGTGCGCGTCGAGCCGATGAATGCAGCCACTCCACCCTTTTCGTTGAGCATCGCTGTGATACCGATATTGTCTACCGGAGCATCGAAAGGCATGAAGTCGCAGCCCACCGTTACCCACAGCGGCATGTTGGTATTCGAAAATTCTCTGAAATCTTTAAGGAACAACACGTTCTCGTGCGAGAACTGGTGTTCCGAACCATGACCGGTGTAGTCCATTATGAGCGCACCCTTGTTCTGCTGGCGCATTATCGCCTTGCTGGCACCGGGATATGTCACTCCCGAAGTCTGTATAACGGCTGGATAAGCGTCCCACATCACCTTGTTGACACGCAACGCCGGATTCTCGGCTATCACCTGTTCGGCTACTACATCGGCATCCTTCATGTGGCGGTTGTCGTCGCCGTCGTCGCCCATGAACATTATTTCGTTGAGCCATGCCGCTCCTCCGGCATTCTTCATGTAGCTCTCTATCTTGTCAACCATTATCTTGGCTTCTGCCGCTGTAGTTACGGGGAATCGGCCAACGGCTACATCCACCTTGTCGACATACAACGGTCGCAGTCCTTCACCGTCGTCGAGCATGCCGTAAAAAGAATCGTCGACATAGCTAAGTCGCTTGTCGAACGACTCCTCGCTTTCGTATGCCAGCAGATAATCGTCGGCTTTCATCTTCCGGCATTCTGATGTAAGCAGCCGGTTGTCCCACATACTGTTTCCAAGCAATACGAGATATTTGGGCTGGTCGGCTAAGGTTGTGGCACGGTCGTACAGCATCTTAAGATAACGGCGGTATGCCGAGGCGTCAGGCGTACCGCTTGAGAACTCGTTGTACAACTCGTCGGCAGGCACAATGTTCACTCTCATGCCGTCGGTGTTCTCGTGCAACTGCTTAAGACGACGTGCCTGGGCAAGCAGTTTTTGCGATGTGGGGATGATTATCACCATATCTGCCTGTTCATCGGCATGATGGTCTTGGTTGGTTATGGCATAAACGTATTCTGGAACGGGCAGAGCGTCAGTGGCAAGATTGCCGAGCTGATGGGGCGTATTCCACGTTAGCGACACGAAATCGAGTCGCATAGGTTCGCCATTGAGCACATGCAGACTGATGGTCTGGCGCTTTAGCGACTCGTCACACGCTATGTCGTATGTGCCGCTACTCTGAAAACCGAACACATATAACGGTTCGCTCACCGTAGTATTGAGCGTACCGAGCCGACGACCGTTCAATCTTACCTCGACAGATGTGCTTCCTCCCGATGTAACATTTGCCATCAGGCGTCCCGTCAAAGCCTTTTCGGGGGCTTCGAAGGTCAGAACGAGCGAGTCGCCAGACTGCACCTGGCGCGAATCGTACAAGTTCCGGCCGCCATGATGCCAACTGAAACCGTCCACTTCGTACAGGTCGTGATAGTAATCAGCCGACGGATAGAATGTAGAAACAAAATCGGCGGAATCTAATTTTTGCGGTTCGGTGCCGTCGTCGGTCAAGAAATAATAACCATAATCGGAATATGGGTTGCGTGTTCGGCGCATAGCGTCATTGCTACTCCACGAAACCGGACCACGGGCAAACATCATTCGGCGCGAACCGATGGTACATGTCGGCACTTCATGAAGGTCGTCGGTAGCTATAAGATAGTCGGGATCGAGCGTCTCACTCTGCAAATTGCCTCCATAACCGTACACTTTCACACGGTCGGGATTGCTGAATCCGGCTTTGCGCATTAGTTCGGTGGTGAGCTGATATACTCCAGTTGACGGCACACGTATCTTAACCCATCGTCCGGAGTGCAACACGCTGTGACGGGCGTAGCGGTCTTGCGGCGCAACGGCATCGTACGTGGACGCTTCACCCATTCGTGTAAGCGGATTGATGCGGCTTATTCGTTCTGCAACATTGCCCGTTTTGAGGTTGGCAATATTGCCTGTTTCGTTATCTGAAATAATGTTGGTGCTACGCACAGGAGTTGCCGATCGGCGCAACATAAAGCTCACCAGCACCTGCCAACGACCCTCACGCATCACTACGGGACAAAAAGTTGTGAGCAGCGAAGGCCGCTTGCGGTCCATCACAACGCTTGTTTCAAGACGAGGTTGGGCTGCGGGCAAATTGGGTTCAATGCGCTGATAGGCTTCAATGTCGGCACGTGGCATGTCGGCGTATTCTGCGTAGGCTATGCTAAAAGAATAAACCGAGTCGCGAAAATTTACTGGCAGCGACTCGGTATGACTGAATATGGGCAGCACAGAGTCGACCCTCACCTCCTTGGCTGTGAGATTATAGAACTTCTGGGCACTTGCCTGAACAGCGGCAAGAAGCAGGGTCAAGACTATGTATATGTTGCGCATATTCGTTTACTATTGTTATTTGCAATTGAATTCGAGCACCTTGCGGTCCTCAATATATCCCTCAAGATGGTCATCGATGTGTACGGGTCCGACTCCGGCAGGCGTTCCTGTATACAGAATGTCACCGGTCTTGAGCGTGAAATACTGTGATATGTAGGCTATCAACTGGTCGACACGATAGAGCATATCGCTCGTGCATCCCTCCTGAACGGTGTTGCCGTTGATGTCGAGATGGAAGTGCAGGGCCTGAATATCACGGAATTTGTCCAGCGAAACCCATTCGCCCAGGGCGGCGCTTCCGTCAAATCCCTTGCACAAATCCCAAGGTTTGCCTTCCGCACGCAGTTTCTTCTGCAGCTCGCGAGCCGTAAAATCGATGCCGACGGTAACGGCGTCGTAATAGCGATGGGCAAAACGCTCGGAAATATTCTTGCCCAACTTGCTGATTCGCACAACGATTTCGGTCTCGTAATCGATGCGTCCCATGTGGTCGGGAATAAAGAACGGCTTGTGATCCTTGAGCACTGCCGAGTCAGCTTTGGTGAATATGACCGGTTCTTCTGGTTTAAATAACGAGCCATGAAGCTCTTTATTGTGTTCAAGGTAGTTCATACCTACGGCAAAAATCTTCATTTTATTAAAATTGACAAGTTGACGTGTTGGCAGCAAACGACTCTACAGACTATTGAACAGACTTGTTTATAGACCATAAATGTGAATTATCCCCGATAATCTTGGCAACGACGTCTACATTAAACAAAAAGCCGTGAAAGAGTTTTCACTCCTCACGGCTCCTATATAATATATGTGTAATTGATTATTCCAATTACTCAGCAGCAAGAGTGAAGCGCTTGTAAGCAACGATCTTCAGCTCCTTGTCCTGCTTCTTGAGGTAGTCAGCAACGCTCTGCTTGTCGCCGTCGCCGAACTGGAACTCCTGACAAACGAGGCAGTTCTCCTTAAGGAACTTGCCAACACGACCCTTAGCGATGTTCTGAATCATGTTCTCGTTGAGATTAGCAGCCTTCTCTGCAGAAACGGTCTCCTTGATCTCGCGGAACTTAGCAACGTCCTCAGCTGTGATCCAGCCCTTGCCCTGGTTAGACTCGATGTGGTCCTCAGAGTCGAAGTGGTTAGGATTGAGGCCAGCCTTCTTAACAGCTACCTCTACAGCCTTCTCGATCTGCTCTTCCTTAGTCTTCTGAACAGCAACCTTGTACTCTTCATCCTTAACTTCCTCAGGTACTGAAGCCTCGTCAAGAGCGATAGGCTTCATAGCAGCAACCTGCATAGCTATCTTGTGACCAGCCTCCTCGTTGTTCTGATTGAGCTGTACCATGGTGCAGAGAGTGTGCTTGCCCATGTGGTCGTAAACCTCAATGTTCTCACCCTCGAGAACGTTGTAGCCGTCAAGCTCCATCTTCTCGCCAGTGATACCTGAGCGCTGTGTAACAGCAGCCTGAACGTCAGCCTCACCGAACTTGAGAGCCTTAACCTCGTCGAGAGTATGAGCCTTAGCGGCGATAGCAGCGTCGAGGATGTCAGAAGTCAGCTGGATGAAGTCAGCACCGTTGGCAACGAAGTCAGTCTCGCACTTCAAAGCGATCATAGCAGCGAATCCGTCAACGTTCTTAACGAGTACACAACCGTTTGAAGTCTCGCGGTCTGAACGCTTTGCAGCGATAGCGAGTCCACGCTCACGGAGCAACTCCTTTGCCTTATCGAAATCACCTTCTGCCTCAGTCAGAGCCTTCTTTACGTCAGCAAGACCAGCACCTGTCATGGCACGAAGTTTCTTGATGTCTTCAATTGAAATAGCCATAGTCTTTTTTTATTTATTAATTGTTAGTTATTTAATATATGCTTGATTTGGTGTAATCGTCTTTAACCCAAAAATCGGAAATTCTCCATTCTAAAACCTTGGATTTACGAATTAAAGAATTTCCGATCTTTATGTTATGTAAGATTACTCTGCTGCGTTCTCAGCAGGAGTTTCCTCCTTGCGAGCCTTGCGAGGAGCCTTGCCCTCTTTCTGCTCAGCAGCTGCCTTCTCGTCAGCCTTTTCTACCTTACGCTCCTCAAGACCCTCTGCGATAGCACCGCAGCAAGCTGAGAGAACTACGTCGATAGAATCCTTAGCGTCGTCGTTAGCAGGGATGATATAGTCGATGTTGCGTGGGTCAGAGTTGGTATCTACCATGGCGAACACTGGGATGCCGAGGCGGTTAGCCTCCTTAACGGCGATGTTCTCCTTCATCACGTCAACAACGAACAAAGCACTCGGGAGGCGTGTAAGGTCAGCGATAGAACCGAGGTTCTTCTCCAACTTAGCACGCTGGCGTGTCACCTGCAGAAGCTCACGCTTAGAGAGCTTTGAGAAAGTTCCGTCGTTCATGAGCTTGTCGATGTTCGCCATTTTCTTAACAGCCTTGCGGATTGTCGGGAAGTTGGTGAGCATACCGCCCGGCCAACGCTCGATAACGTAAGGCATATTCACGCTCGCTGCCTTCTCGGCTACGATGTCCTTAGCTTGTTTTTTAGTAGCGACGAACAGGATCTTCTTGCCTGACTTTGCGATCTGCTTCAAAGCCTCAGCAGCCTCGTCAACCTTAGCTACTGTCTTGTGCAAATCGATGATATGAATGCCGTTGCGCTCCATGAAGATATAAGGAGCCATTGCGGGATTCCACTTACGACGGAGGTGGCCAAAGTGACAGCCTGCCTCTAACAACTGGTCAAAATTAGTTCTTGACATTTCTTTGTTCTTGTTAATTTGTTTACTTTCCTTTGAGTTAAATTGAACCAGCCCACGAGTAACGACATGTCGAGTTTTGAGTTTTGAATTTTGAGTTTTGAATTGGTCGGCTTCGCCGATTATGAATTTTGAAGTTTTTGAATTATTCAATTCCTGACTCCTAACTTCTAATTCCTCATTCCAAATTCCTCATTCTCTTCTTCGGTCTTGCGGGTTTGGATGCTAAACTTTGGAGATATGCTAAGCCACACATATATATAAATAAGGTGTCCCAGCCATTCTCCATATTTTAACGCTTGCTGAACTGGAAGCGACGGCGAGCCTTCGGCTGACCCGGCTTCTTACGCTCAACCTCACGAGAATCGCGAGTGAGGAAGCCCTGACCCTTAAGAGTCTTCTTGTCCTCAGCGTCAACCTTTACAAGTGCGCGGGCGATAGCGAGGCGAAGAGCCTGGCTCTGACCGGTGAAACCGCCACCGTCGAGGTTGCACTTGATATCATATTTCTCTTCCACACCGAGCAGGAGCAGCGGCTGCTTAACCACATACTGCAGAATTGCTGATGGGAAGTACTTTGCGAGTTCTACCTTATTGATTGTGATCTTACCGGTGCCCTCTGTGAGATAAACACGAGCTACGGCACTCTTACGGCGACCAATTGCATTTATCATTTCCATCTTCTATTCTTTATTTATACTGGTTAATATCAATTGCCTTAGGCTGCTGTGCCTCGTGCTTGTGCTCTGTACCATCGTAGATGTAGAGGTTGTCAAGCAGACGACGGCCGAGAGGACCCTTGGGGAGCATACCCTTCACAGCGTGACGGATAATCTTGTCCATTCCGTCAGGACGCTTGCGGAGCTCTGCCGGAGTGTTGAAGCGCTGTCCACCAGGATAGCCAGTATAACGTGTGTAAACCTTGTCTGTTTCCTTCTTACCTGTGAAAACAGCCTTGGCTGCGTTGATGATGATAACGTTGTCACCACAGTCCACGTGGGGGGTGAATGACGGCTTGTACTTTCCGCGGATGAGCTTTGCTACTTTAGAGCAGAGACGACCTACTACCTGGTCTGTGGCATCGATTACCACCCACTCCTTCTTAGCTGTTTCCTTGTTTACGGAAATAGTCTTGTAACTTAAAGTGTTCATTGTTTAATTTAAAAATTACTACTAAAAAACGTTTTATTTTTATTGCACGAGCGATTCACTAACCACGCCGTTTGGCCTTTTCTATAACGAGCGCTATTAACACCCTCATGCAGGGGACTCTAAGTGTATCCCCAAATAATCGGTCCGCAAAATTACTCATTTTTTATTATATAGAGAAATGATGCTTTTAAGCATACTGTATATTTACGTTTATTTAACAGAATCATACTGTTTTCTGCCTTCTTTCATCGCGTTACCTATATATATAATAAGGTATAGAGATATATACTGATAGGCGTATGTATATATATAAAATGACCTATGGAACAATACCATTACAAATGTAGCCCTTTTGGCCTGTAAAAGGACTCGTTTTGCCCTGTAAAAGGAGTCCTTTTGGCTTGCAAAACGAGTCCTTTTGCAAGCCAAAAGGGCTACATTTGTTTTACGGATGGATTTTTGTTCCCTTGCGGTTTACTTGTCCTTATACTCCACCTTCACCACTACGACGCGTATTTTCTGGTCGGCTTTGTCGGTCTTAATCTTTGCAATATGCCAGTCGCCAGGGAAGAATATGAAGAATTTGTCAGGAGTCGAGTCGACGAAGAGGGTCTTGTCCACTTCGTAATCGTAGTTGATGATGTCGGGACGATACGGTGCCTTGGCTCGGCTTGTAACGTGGTCGAGCAGTCCGAAGCGCTCGCTGCCCTTCACGACATACTGGAAGTCGACATACTGACGATGGCTTTCGGTGCCGCGTTTTTCAAGGTCGCCATTCTCGCCATCTTCCACATTGGCCTTCATTGTGGTGCCGGGAATGGGGTGTTGGCCTGCGGGCAGAGCCATAAGGTCGGTCTTAGCGAGCCATGCGAAGAGAGCTTTCCATTGCGGATTGCGCTTGTATTGTGTGTAGAACTCGGCAGCGTTGACAGTCTCGTGAGGCGAAGCGGCAGTAAATCCGTTGCGCCACTTGTCTGAGTTTTTCCACTTGATAGCCTTCTTCTCGAGTTTCTTGTCCTGGCACGGCTGTGTGTACACGCCTTGAGCCATTGCGCTGAGCGACAGCACCATGGCTGCAATCAATGTCAATAGTCTGATCATAATACTTTGTTTTTAGTTTTTAGAAAATGCTGTACGGATGTGTCTATACGAAAAAAGGTGCGCCATGTAAATGACACACCTTTATGTTCGTAGTGGGTGGTGATGGATTCGAACCACCGAAGGCATAGCCAGCAGATTTACAGTCTGCCCCATTTGGCCACTCTGGTAACCACCCTTGCTTCTTAAAAGCGAGTGCAAAGGTATGAAATAAATTGGATATTACCGCAACTTTCATTAAAAAAATGCATTAAAAGTAGCATTTTTGGTTATTTTGAGCTATCTTTGCATCAAAATGAACCACAATTTTCATAAACAAACCACATAAAACCTAAGTACATATGAATAAGAATCTTATTTTCTGTGTCGCAGCAATGTTGGGCTTGATGGCATGGCAGGGAGCCAGTGCACAGTCAAAGTCACGCAAGGCGGCACGAAAAACAATGGTAGCGAAGACTTACACCGTGCAGGCGGCTGGTCCTTCAGCAGCGTGGGTCGAGGATGAAACCAAGTTTGAAGACCACAAAGAGAAGGCTCATGCCACCTTTATGCCTTACTCGTCGACGTCTGAAATGATGAAGGACGAGTATTTCCGATTCCCATGGCTCACTCCCGACCATGCAGACTGGCTGTCGCTCAACGGTCAGTGGAAATTCCATTACACAGCCGACTGGAAGTCGCAGGGCGTGCCCGAAGAGCAGAACTTCTACGGCGACAACGCCGACGTGAGCGGCTGGGACAACATAGCTGTGCCCCTTAATTGGGAAATGGCAGGCTACGATGTGCCTGTATATAATAATGTGGGATATCCGTTCAAGAACGAACCTCCACGCATTACAGCTTTCGACGACAACTTCGACAAGAACCCTGTAGGTTCTTATCGCCGCAACTTCACTCTGCCTAAAGGCTGGGAGAACGGCAAGCGCGTGTTCCTGCACTTCGACGGAGCGTGCAGCGCAATCATGGTATGGGTGAACGGACGCTATGCCGGCTACTCGCAGGGAGCCAACACCGATGCCGAGTTTGACGTTACGGCACTGGTGCGCGGCGGCGAGAACAACGTTTCGGTACGCGTCTACCGCTGGTCGGACGGCTCATATCTTGAGGGTCAGGACATGTGGCACCTCGCAGGCATTCATCGTGACGTGTATCTCGTGGCAACTCCCAAGGCGTTCATAGGCGACCATTACATCACATCAAGCCTCAACGACGGCTACACTTCAGGCTCTATGAACGTAGAGCTGACCCTCAACAACGCCCAGCACCAGAAGGGCAAGAAGACCGTCGAGGTGGAACTGCTCGACCAGAACGGTGTGCGCGTGGCAAGCCAAAGCGCTGATCTAGCATTCGCCGCAGCCGATGCAGAGAAGAAACTGAATGTCAAATTCGACAATCTGAGCAACCTGAAGCCGTGGTCGGCCGAACATCCCAACCTCTACACCGTCATTGTACGTCAGAAGACGGACAACGGTCAGGAGGAAATGGTGTTCTCTACACTCTACGGTTTCCGCTCGGTTGAGCAGCGTGGCAATCTTATCTACGTCAACGGCAAGCGCGAATACTTCAAGGGAGTGAACACCCAGGACATCCACCCATTGCTCGGCCACGCCATCGACGTGCCCACAATGCTCAAGGACGTAACGCTTATGAAGCTCGCCAACGTCAATACCGTGCGCACCAGCCACTATCCGCGCCAGCCTAAGATGTATGCAATGTTCGACTACTATGGTCTGTACTGCATGAACGAGGCCGACGTCGAGTGCCACAACAACCACTCTCTGTCTGACAACCCTACATGGCAGGCCGCTTATGTAGACCGTACACGACGCATGGTGCTGCGTGACCGCAACCATCCGAGCGTTGTATTCTGGTCGCTCGGCAACGAGTCGGGAGGCGGACAGAACTTCCAGGCCACCTACGATGAGGTGAAGCGACTCCTCCCCGGACGCGATGCATGGGTGCATTATGAGGGCTACAAGCATGGCGAGAAGTATTCCGACTTCGGTTCGGACATGTATCCCATCATCAACAATGTCATAAAACACCGCGACGGACTCAACGGCAAGCCTTACTTCATTTGCGAATATGCACACGCTATGGGTCAGGCTGTAGGCAACTTGCAGGAATACTGGGACATCATCGAGGGTTCTAACGGCATCATCGGAGGCTGTATCTGGGACTGGGTGGACCAGGGTATATACGACACACGCCGCATCAAGGCGCATGAGCCGCTCGTCGACCCGCATACCGGACTCCATTACTACACCTCAGGTTATGATTATACAAAGATGAATCATGGACATCTGGGCTTCCAGGGCGACTTTATGTCTAACGGAATCATCACTCCTGGACGTGAATGGACTGCAAAGCTCACCGAGGTGAAGTACGTTTACCGCTACGTCAACTTCGAGAGCCTTAAGGATCACAACCTTGTGCTCCGCAACAAGTACAACTTCACCGACCTTGCCGACCTGCTCTATCTCTCGTACGAGGTACTCAAGGACGGACGCTCAGTAGAGCATGGCGACCTGCAGTTGCCCAACTGCGCTCCAGGCGAAATCTGCCACGTAAGCATTCCTTATACTACAGAGGTGAAGAACGACGGCGAATACATCATCACATTCAGCCTTCGCATGAAGAACGACTGCCCATGGACCAAGCGCGGATACGCTGTAGTAGAGCAGCAGTTCAAGCTCAACGCCGACGCCAACGCCAGCTGCGTGTCTGTAGCCGACCCTACATTCGTACAGCAGCAGCACCGTCAGTTGCCAGCTATTGCCGAGAAGGGCAAGCTGAAGGTAAAGGGCAACTGTGTAACGGGCGAGCGTTTCAAGATAAGCTTTGCCGATGACGGCACAATAGCAGAATGGCTGTACGACGGCAAGAGCCTCGTTGAGCCAGGCAAGGGCCCCGACTTCAACGGATTCCGCCGCATTGCCAACGACAACATTTCGCTTGGAGCTACAGGCGGAGTTGCCGAGAACGACAATAAGGAGGAAGGCGCACTCACAGGCAGCAAGAACCTCGTAAGCGCTCCGAAACGTGTTGGCAAGAATGTGGTTGCACAGACATCGGTAAGCAACGGCAAGGACACTCACAACATACAATATACCATCTATCCCGACGGACGTGTTGACATGCGTATAGCATTCAACAACTCAAGCTCTGAGACACGTCGTGTAGGCGTAACGATGCAGTTTGCTCCGGGACTGGAGAATGTAGAGTATTATGCCAAGGGTCCGTGGTCGAACTATATCGACCGCCAGCGCGGCTCATTGCTCGGCCGTTACACCACAACCGTAGCCGGAATGTTTGAGGAGCAGAGCGCACCGCAGATAATGGGCGACCATCAGGGACTGCGCGACCTTACCCTCTCGGGCGCAGGTCTGCAACTCAACGTGCAGACAGAGGGCCAGGTAGCCTTCTCGCTCTCGCACATTGACGACCGTCAGTTCAACTACGACGTGTTCTACGGAGGCAAGCATCCTTACGATCTCACTCCGAGCCGTCAGATCTTCGCACACTTCGACTACTGGCAGCGTGGCATCGGCAACCGCTCATGTGGCGGTGATTCATGCCTACCGCAGTATCAGACACCTACAGGCGAGCATGTAGTGACATTGCGCTTTACTCCTTCGGTGAAGTAAAACGAGCGTAAGAAATATACATCAGCAGCAACGCTGAACTTAACAGGAGGCTATGGCAGTGATGTCATAGCCTCCTGCTGTTTTTACGGGTTGTTTCTTGCGAAAAGCAAAAGGTTAATCCGATATTTCGAATGATAATGTTATAAGTCCAATCCTGTAAGTCAATTGGCAAAGGAAACAATAGGAGGCTATGGCGTCCCCGACATAGTCTGTGCAGTTTGTCCGTGCATTCTTGTTATTGATAAATTGCACTACCAGCTTGCTCAGGCTACGGCGAGGACGCCATAGCCTCCTACAGTTTGCACTAATCAAAACAATAGTATCACTCCAAAGATCGGATGAGCCAAACAAAAGGACTCCTTTTGATGAGTAAAAGGACTCCTTTTGATGAGTAAAAGGACTCCTTTTGGAGAGTAAAAGGACTCCTTTTGGAGAGTAAAAGGACTCCTTTTGGAAAACCTAAGTTTTTCACTTGCAAAGCTACCGGATTTTTCCATTTCACTTTTCACATTCACCTTCTCACTTTTCCCTTATCCTTTTGTCTCTTTTCACTAATCCCTTTGCCCTTTTCACTTTTCCATTTAAAAACCGTATTTGGCCTCATCCGCTACACAAGCAGAATCTTATAGCTTAGGTAAGCTAAAACGAAAAGGCGGCAAAACGCAAGCACCGGGTGCTGCGATTTGCCGCCTTGATATTTCTGTAGTAAATCCTTACTCGCCGAGGCTGATAGCCTCCTGAGGACATACGCTTGCGCATGTGCCACACTCTGTGCAGAGATCAGGGTTGATTGAATACTTTTCGCCTTCAGAGATAGCCTCTACCGGGCACTCACCAATACATGTACCGCATGCGATGCAGTCATCGCCAATTACATAAGCCATAATTAAATTCTATTTAAATGTTATTAATGTTATACTACCTATATTTAGATGATGCAAAGATAGCGTTTTTCTTTGAAATACCTACAAATAGGTAATGATTTTAACTTATTTACACATTCCACGCCGTTTTGCCACTTCTGTATTGCAATTTTTGATGACAAGCCAAAGCAATAACATCCGACAAACTGCGTTATATATCAATATGAGACTCGCAGCTATACTGTTATTTCTATCGTCCATGCCCTACATGATTGGCGGCATGGCTCACGCACAGATACGTACGGTTCAGAACCGCCCGTATACCGACTTGCGCCCGTTTCACTTCGGTGTCGTTGTGGGCACACACTTGCAGGATATGGAACTGACAAACGTCGGACCGCAGACGTATATAGGTGAAGACGGACAGGAGCATCAGGCGCTTGTCACGGTCGACCAGAGCCGTTGGGACCCCGGAATCAATGTCGGAGTGCTCGGTGAAGCACGCCTTACGGAGCATTTTCAGGTACGTGTGGCACCGATGATGTATTTCGGTTCGCGCCACATAGTGTTCCATGACTTGGGCAAGACCGATGCCGACGGACGTGCCGAGGAATCGCGCCAGGACATCAAGTCGGCTTACATATCGTGTTCGGCGGACGTGATTTTCGCCGCACCGCGCTTCAACAACCATCGACCTTACCTCATGGCGGGAGTGGCTCCGATGATAAATCTCAACACAAAGCGCAGCGACAATCTGCGTCTGAAGCGCTACACCATGGCGGTAGAGGCTGGCGTGGGCTGCGACTTCTATCTGCCTTTCTTCAAGTTGCGCCCCGAACTTAAGTTTGTCTACGCCCTTGGCAATTCGCTCGACACCAAACATGCCGACCAACTGCGCGACAAGAATATGCTCAAGTATGCCAAGGCGGTGAGCAAGGCGAGCACTAAGATGATAGTACTCAGCTTCTACTTCGAGTAGCTCCTACCCTACTTGCGTCGTAGCGAAATGCCTACGTCGCTGATACCCGGCAATATCTCGCGCTTCATATCGTGACGTACACGTATGTGTATTGAGTCGCCGTCCTGCAATTGCAGTTCGGTTACGGGAAAACGGTACTGGTGGAAGTTGACACCAGTGCCCGATGCATTGCCGTGACGGTCGGTAAGCTTGCAGTTCACCGTGTCGTTGACAATGGTATCCTTTGGATAAATATGCTGCTCTACTATCAGCGTTATAGCTGTGAACGGATAGGCTTCGCTGGTGCGCAAGCCGAGCCACATGTCGTATGTGTCTGTTCCGCTGACCGGACGGATGTCGTACGACAGGGTGTCGTTCTTCTCCCATCCCGATATTGGTGTCGATAAGTAGCGGTCGTACACAAGCTTGCGGTTGCAAGCCGACAATACCAACAGCAACATCGCTGCCAATAGTGCAATACATTTGCTATTATTCATTTTACTTCCGAATTATTTTTCAAAGCATGGGTGTGCCCGATATCAACAGATACAAGGCTGTGCTGACTGTACGTTTTGGCTTTCCTACTCGTACAATCAGCACATATTTCATGTTACATAGCCTTTGCTATGCATTTCTGCGATACCGCTATTTCTGAGCGTCAGCATTAGCTTGCGGCTGCTGTTTGGGCTGCTGCTGTGCTTGTTTGGGCTGCTGCTGACCCTGTGGCTTAGGCTGCTGTGGCTGATGCTTGGGCTGTTGCTGCTGTGGTTTGGGCTGCTGCTGACCCTGAGGATTAGGCTGCTGGGCCTGCTGCTTGGGCTGCTGCGACTGTGGCTTGGGCTGCTGCTGTCTGTCGGCAGGAGCCTGTTTGGGGTGTTTTGGTTCGCACTGTCTGTTCTGTTTCGGCTCACGCTGCTGAGGAGCAGGCTGTCGGTTGGGGCGATTCTTTGCCTTCTTCTTTTTCTTAGCCTTGTCAAAACGGCTGATGTCGGCATCTGCCAGAAGGTCGGCGGGACGATTCTGCGTGCTGACAGCGTCACCCTCGTCGAGCGCTTCGGGCTTTTCGCCACGTCGGTTCATCTCTATCACGGCACGCGCACGCTCTGCCGAGATGGTGATAAGATTGGCTGCTATCGACTTATCGGTAGAATATGTCACCAGTCCGGCAAGAATGTCGGTCTTGAAGAGATACCAGTCGCTGTCAATGGTCTGCAATACGATGTCGCGTGCAGGCATTTTGCGTCCTGCTTCAACGTAATCGTCAACCTCATAGTTGAGACAGCACTTCAATTTTGCGCACATTCCGGCAAGCTTCTGCGGATTGAGCGAGATGTCCTGAAGGCGTGCAGCGTTAGTGCTTACGCTCACAAAATTCTTCATCCAGGTTGCGCAGCAAAGCTCACGGCCGCACGGTCCGGTTCCACCTATGCGTCCTGCCTCCTGTCGAGCACCAATCTGTTTCATCTCAATGCGCACATGGAAGGTGTCAGCCAGAACCTTGATGAGCTGTCGGAAGTCAACGCGCTCGTCGGCGATATAGTAGAATATCGCCTTGTTGCCGTCGCCCTGATACTCCACGTCGCCTATCTTCATCTGCAGTCCGAGGTCCTTTGCTATCTGACGGCTTTGTATCATGGTGCCGTGTTCGCGGCTTTTTGCCTCATAATACTTGTCCATGTCGGTTGGCTTCGCAATGCGATAGACGCGCTTTATTTCGTCGGGTGACTTCAGATTTGCCTTCTTCACCTGCAGTTTTACAAGTCGTCCGGTCAGCGTCACTACTCCGATGTCGTGTCCGGGACTTGCTTCTACAGCCACGGTGTCGCCCTTCTGCAGGTCGAGATGATTGACATTGTGATAGTAACCCTTTCGTGTATTCTTGAACTGCACCTCAACCAGGTCGGTATCCTCCTCGTTTCCGGGCACGTCATACAACCAGTCGTAGGTGTTGAGTTGTCTGTCCTGCCTACCGCAAGCGCAGTGGCAGAGCCCGCGATCGGTGTCGCGGGATATATGGAATTGCATGTCCTTGAATTCTTTCATCTATTTGCGTGTTATATATATTATTGATTGTAGAGCTATGTCGAAGAACACCATCTTGGAATTGGCGTTCTGTGTGATATCGCGCAATGCCCGTTCGAACATCTCGCTGAACTCGATGATGTTGCCTTCGTTGATGAACGGTGCGAAGCGCGTCGCAAACTGTTCTTCATTTACAGTCATATAGGTGAGTCGAGGGTCGTGGAAGTTGTACATGAAGTTCTCGCGTATCATACGGCTGAAGTACACAAGCAGTCGCTTTTGCTTCTCGCGGCCGAACGCCGCAATGCTTTCGCTCCACTTCTTGAGTTCCTTGACGCGCTTGGCGTATGCCAATCGCATGAGCATTGTAAACAGATCGAAGAACATATTGTTCTCGTTGCCTGCCTGCAGCGCTCCTGTAGCGTCGGTCCACGAACCTCCTGCTATGCGTGCAATGCGATGTGCGAGGTCGGGTTCGATTCCACATCGTGCCACGAGAGCCTGCTCTATGTCGTCGTCGGCAATACGCTTGAAGTCGAATCGTTGCGTTCGGCTGCGTATGGTTTCGAGCAATCGGCCCGGATCTTCGCTCACAAGGATGAACACAGTTTGCGTTGGCGGCTCCTCAAGCAGCTTGAGCAGCTTGTTGGCACTTGTCTGGTTCATGCGCTCGGGCAGCCATACTATGCATACTTTATATCCGCCCTGGCTCGACTTCAGGCTCAGTTTGCGCGACAAAGCGTCGCTCTCGGCGCCTGTGATTACGGCCTGTTGGTTCTCGGCATCCATCTCTGCCATCCACTGTTCGAGCGTGAAGTATGGTCCGCGCATTATCATTTCGCGCCACTGAGTGGCGTAATCGTCGCTCGTGGGCTGATGTTCCGAGCCCATGCTTGGCTTCTTTATGGTGGGATAGCTGAACACGAGGTCGGGGTGGGTCCACTGCTTCAGCAGTCGGCTATGGCCCAGCAGTTCGGATGCGAAAGCCATGGCAAGGGCCATTTTGCCGCAGCCCATCGGACCGCAGAAGAGCATTGCATGTGGCACGCGCCCCTCTTCGATGAGCTGGCGCAACTGCCTTTTGGCCTCATTCTGGCCTATCACTTCGTCAAACTGCATATTTTGAGTTTTGAATTTTGAATTTTGAGTTTTGAATTGTTGCCGATGGCAATTGTGAGTTTTGAGTTTTGAATTGTGAATTATTGCGACTTCCTTCGCAATGTTGAATTTGGAATTATGAGTTTTCGGTATTGGATTTTGAAAAATTCAACATTGAACAATTCAAAATCGCAGGCGAAGCCGAGAACAATTCAAAACTCAAAATTCACAAATCAAAATTCAAATATCTTACAGCAACCTCTTTGCCACCTCCCTAACCGAGTCGACTGCCGACACGGTGTAGAAGTGTATGTTGTGAACTCCGGCTGCGTAGAGCTGTCGGCATTGCTCAGTGGTCCACTCGATGCCCAACTGCCGGGCGTCATCATCGGTCTTGCACTTGAGCACTTCCTGCGCCAGTTCCTGAGGAAGGTCGCAATGGAAGGTCTTGGGCACTACCGTCAGCTGCGACAACTTGGCAAATGGCTTCAGTCCGGGAATGATTGGCATCGTTATGCCCATTGCACGGGCACGCTCCACAAAGTCAAAATACTTCTGGTTGTCGTAGAACAGCTGCGTAACGGCATAGTCGGCTCCGAGGTCCTGCTTCTGCTTGAGATACTCCATATCCATCTCGATATTGGGTGCCTCTTCATGCTTTTCTGGATAGCACGCCACACCGAAACCGAACTTGCCTGACGGGTTCTTTATGGGAGTTCCGTCGTTGAAGAATCCGTCGTTGAATCTATTCACCTGCTCTATCAGCTCTGTCGTGTGCGAATAGCCGCCCGGTGTAGGCACAAAGCGGCTGTCTTCCTTCGCCTTGTCGCCACGCAACAGCAGCAGGTTTTCGATACCGAGAAACTGAAGGTCGATGAGTTCGTACTCTATGTCGAACGCGCTCGCTCCGCTGCATATCACGTGCGGGATGACGGGAATGCCGAACTTGTTCTGTATGGCGGCTGCTATAGCCACCGTGCCCGGACGCCGGCGCAGGCGCAAACGCTCGTATTGTCCGCCCTCCACTTCACGATATACATACTCGCTGTGGTGGGTTGTGATGTTGATGTACGCCGGATTGAATTCCTTAAACTTCTCTATCGTCGAGAACAGACGTTCTGTTCCGGTGCCCTTCAGCGGTGGCAGCACCTCAAACGAGAAGTGTCTGCTTCCGTCGGTGCTGTTGAGTATCTCCTTGATGTTCATTTTTCGTTGATGTATTGATTATCCTAAAAACCTTGTGTTTTCACCTTTTCTATTTCTTCACCGTGCTCCAGGCGTAAGCCATCACAATGGCATAGCCCACGAGCGGAATGAAGAACGGCAGCACGAAGTTGCCTGCGTGGTCGGCAGCGTATCCCATCAGCAGGAATCCGCAGCCGCCTACGGGCGTCATCATGAGTATCGACGAGGCGCTCTTGGTCAATCCTCCGAGTCCGCGCAGGGTGAGTGCGAAGATTGTCGGGAACATGATGGCCTCGAAGAAGTAGTTCATCATCAGCGCTGCCATCGAAATGTTGCGGCCCATATCGAGCAGCAGCACAGCGATACAAGCCACCGTACCCACTGCACAGATGAGCAGATACTTCTCGGCTGGCACATTGCTCATCACGGCAGCGCCTATGAAACGCGCCAGCATGAACAGTCCCAGACCTACGGTCAGCACCGTAGAGGCAGTGGCAGGCTCCATCCATCCCTGTCCGGTGACATAGTTGATGAAGTAAGAATTGATTGATATCTCTGCCACTTCATAAGCGAGCAGCGCCGATAGTCCGAAAACGAAGCTGCGGTTCTTGAACAGTCGCGAGATGTTGTGGCCGCCCTGCTGTGTCTCCTTGTCGTCGGTGTGCTGTATTTCGGGCAGGTTGACGCGCGAGAAGATTACGGCAATGAGCAGCACAAGGGCTCCCATGATTGAGTAAGGTATAACGGCGTTGCTGCCGTCGCCTGCCGATTCGCTCTGGAAGAGGAAGCTGCCAACGACGAGTGTGGCAAACATCGAGCCTACTCCGTTGAACGATTGCGAGAAGTTCAGTCGTGCCGTGGCTGTCTCCTTTGGTCCAAGCTCGGTGACGTAGGGGTTGGCTGAGGTCTCAAGAAAGACGAGTCCGCAACCTATTACGAACAGCGCCACCAGATAGGGATAGAACGTTCCAGCCATAGAACACGGTATGAACGCCAGCGACCCTAATCCGAACAGCACCAGTCCGGTCACCACTCCGCGTCGATAGCCCATACGGTTGATGAACAGTCCGGCAGGAATTGCCATGAGGAAATAGCCCATATATGTGGTCACCTGTATCAGCGACGACTGTGTTATGGTGATGTCGAGCTCGGTCTGGAAATGCTTGTTGAGCACGTCGAGTATGGCGCGAGCGAAGCCCCACATAAAGAAGAGTGAGGTGATGAGAATGAACGGCACGGCATACTGCTTGCTGCTCAGTGATAACTTGTTTTCTTTCATAATTTGCAAAATTAGACAAAAATACTGAATTATAAGAAGTTTGCCTTAAAAATGTAGTCCTTTTGCATTGTAAAAGGGCTACTTTTGGAGTGCAAAAGGACTCCTTTTGGAATGTAAAAGGACTACATTTGGAATGCAAAAGGACTCCTTTTGAAATGCAAGGGGATTTTTCGGGGATTTCAAGGAGAATTTTCGGGGATACACCACTGCTCTAAATCTCTGACTAACATTAAAACAACATGAGGGTGTGTCAAAACTCAATTCTACGGGCTGAAAGCCCAAAAAGCACATAGGAGGGCGTGTCAAAACTCCCAATATAAATAAAAAA
>OMCE01000209.1_pt1 | contig 31169 bp, 26 predicted proteins | sample 1644981 | NCBI WGS metagenome assembly OMCE01 (sample SAMEA103958151, study PRJEB25191) | human gut metagenome | reverse complement strand
AAGAACGTACAACGAGTTTTTTTTATTTATATTGGGAGTTTTGACACGCCCTCCTATGTGCTTATTGGGCTTTCAGCCCGCTTTGTTTTACTCTTGCCTAATCCTCCTCTTATAGAAAGCAGCTCATATATAAAAATAAATATGACCACATACTTATTATATCAATTCTCCGCCCCGTTCCACTTGCTTACAAACTCCGTGACCTTCTTTACGTACTCCGCTTTATGGTCGCGATAGGAGAGGGCATGTTTGCTGCCGGGCGCAATCCACAGCTGTTTGGGTTGAGGCTTGGCCTCGTAGAGCGGATAGACCATAGCCGTAGGCACGTAAGTGTCGTTGTCGCCATGGATGAAGAGCATCGGTTTGCGGCACTTAGCCACCTGCTTGAGCGGCGAAGCCTCGCCGAACGACCATCCGTACTTCATCCGTACCACCCACGACGCAGTATAGAGCAACGGGAATTCGGGCAGCGAGAAACGTCCGCTCAGCTCGTGCGCAAACTCGTCCCATACGCTTGTGTATCCGCAATCCTCTACAAAGCACTTCACATAATCGGGCGTGTGCTCGCCGCTGACACACATTGTAGTGGCTGCACCCATCGATATGCCATGCACCACGAGACGCATCGAGTCGGCAGGCGTACGGAACATGCCGGGTGCCAGACCAATCCAGTGCATCACGTCGAGGCGGTCCTTCCATCCCATCTGAATGTCCTTGCCGTAGCTTTGACCGTGAGCGTGAAGGTCGGGCAGCAGGATGTTGTAGTTGAGGAAATGGTTGTAGATGCGTGCAATCATAAGCATCGAAGTGGCGTTGTCGGTATATCCGTGCACCAGTACAGCCGTTGCGCCATGCGCCTTGGACGAACGTGCAAAGATAGCGTGCGCCCTTTCGCCCGTAGGCATCACCACGAAGGTGTCGCGCAGGGCACCCTCTGCCTGCAAGCTGTCAATCCACGAGCGCAGTTCGGGATAGTTGGCTATGGCACGATTGAAACTGCTGTCACGATGGCGCGGCGCATCCACCAGCGCATAGTTGACCAGATAGAACGAACCCGCAGTCACCGCAGACACGAGTAGCACAACGACAGCAGCCGCTGTCAGCAGAATTTTCTTTTTCATATATGTTTCGTTTTGTATTCAATGTTTCGTTATATCCCCATTTGTAGTATAATGCGATAAAGGTATTAGAAAAATCTCAGATAACACAGCAAGGCAGCCGAAAATATTTATGCAATGTTTCATTTGTGTAAAAATTGACTACGATTGTGCAAATAATGTAGAAGTAAAGTACGCTTATTCGTCATTTTTATTTACCTTTGCAGCCGAAAATCAATATATACGCAATATATGGACGACTATCACGCGGAAAATATGAATTTGTAGTGCAGGAGGACAGCAACTCATAACGGCTGGTCTCCCACACATTGTTTTAACCCATGGAGACCTATCTTTATGAGAACATTTTGGAATACAAACTCTACACTTAAGACCATCGACGAATGGCAGCCCAACTGCTGGATACAGGTAACGTGTCCGACAGACGACGACCAGCAATTTCTGGAAGACAAATTCAACATACCCGACTATTTCCTGTCCGACATCAGCGATGCCGACGAACGTGCACGCTACGAGTATGACGACGGATGGATGCTCATCATCCTTCGTATACCGTATGTCAAGGAGATACGTTCGCGCACGCCATACACCACCGTGCCGCTCGGTATCATACACAAGCGCGACGTGACCATCACCGTGTGCTACTACGAGACAAACATGATGATTGACTTTGTGTCGTACCAGCAGAAGCGCGGCGAGGGATTCACCGACTATGTCGACATGATTTTCCGACTCTTCCTTTCGTCGGCAGTATGGTATCTGAAGCGGCTGAAGCAGATAAACACCCTCATCGAGAAAGCCAAGCACAATCTCGACCACAACGTCAACAACGAGTCGCTCATAGCCCTGTCGCGACTGCAGGACTCGCTCACATACTTCGTCACGTCAATACGTGGCAACGAAACGTTGCTCTCGAAGCTGAAGTTCAAGCTGCAAGTGGACGAGTTGGATGCCGACCTTATCGAAGACGTTAACATCGAGATGTCGCAGGCACGCGAGACTACCAACATCTACTCGAACATTCTTGAGTCGACGATGGACACCTACTCCAGCATCATCAACAACAACATGAACACCGTGATGCGTACGCTCACGTCCGTGTCAATCATCATGATGTTGCCTACGCTTATATCTTCATTCTTCGGAATGAACCTCATCAACGGTATGGAGGACAGCCGTTTCGGATTCCTCATAGCGCTGCTCATATCGATAGTGATATCGGCTCTGTCGTGGATAATACTGCGTCATAAACGACTGTTATAAAGCCCCAAACGGCTGTTAATATACAATTAAAACGACCCGAATAGTACTGATTATTAATTATTGGTATTGTTCGGGTCGTTTTGTGTTTAAAAAAATCCGATTTTTCGTTTTAGTCTGCTTTTTTTTTACTAATTTTGAACCAAAGAAAACTATAACCAGTGTCTTTATGACACAGTAACCTTAACGATAATGACTATTAAATTCAATCTTAACTACCAAACCACATTTGGCGAGGAACTGTTGCTCAACGTCAAGGTGACAACAGAAGACGGACAGGAGAAGACCGCTGTGTTCGGCATGTCTACCACCGATGGACGCCACTGGCAATATACTTTGGACAAAATAGACACTCCTTCAACTCCTTATATAGATTATTTCTTCTCACTCAGCAACGCTGGCAAAGAGTTGCGTCGTGAGTGGATAACCGTGACACATCGCCTCGACCTCAACATGAGCGGGGCCACTAATATAATCGTAAACAACCGTTGGAACGAGATTCCGCATGACTCCTATCTGTACACATCGGCATATTCCGAATGTATCAACCGCCATCCGCGCCACTCGGTAGGACGCTCAGCATACAGCCGCACGGTGCGTCTGATAGTGCGTGCGCCTCAGTTGTGACTGGGCGAGAGGCTTGCCATCGTAGGCGAGCATCCCTCGTTGGGAGCATGGAACACCGGACACGCCATTCCGATGCACGAGCATAACTACAACGAATGGCAGATCGACCTCAACGCCAACGCTCTCGGTGTGCCGCAGCCTGCCAAGAAGAATGCTGAGGCAGCACCGATGCGCAGCATTGAATACAAGTTTGTGGCAGTCAGCACCGACGGCAATGTGATGTGGGAGACGTGCGACAACCGTAAGCTCAAACTCGATGCGATGGAGGCAGGCGACGTGTGCGTGATAGAGGAGGACCAGTCGTTCTTCGCCATGTGCAACCGACGTCTGGCTGGAACACTCGTGCCGCTCTTCTCGTTGCGCACCGAAGGCAGTTTCGGCGTAGGCGACTTCGGCGACCTTGCCGCAATGACCGACCTCGTGGCAGACACCGGCCAGCGAGTGCTGCAGCTGCTGCCCATCAACGATACTACCACGTCGCGCCGATGGACCGACTCCTATCCATATTCGTGCATCAGCATCTTTGCGCTCAATCCGATATATGTCGATCTCAGACAATTGCCGCCTCTGGCAGACGCAAAGAAGCAGGCTGAGTTTGAAGTGCTTCGACAGGAACTCAACGCACTCCCGGCTGTAGACTACGAGCGTGTGATACGCGCCAAAGAGCAGTACTTGCACCTCATGTTCGAGCAGGAGAGCGAGCGCACCATGCGTTCAGCTGCGTTCAAGAAGTTCTTCCGCGACAACGAGCGCTGGCTCGTGCCATACGCACAGTACAGCTATCTGCGCGACGCTTATGGCACAGCCGACTTCAATACCTGGCCCAGTCATCGTGAATGGACTGAAGCCGAACGTGGACAACTGTCGAATCCGCGCACTAAGGCATACAAGAAGCTTGCCTTCTTCTACTATGTGCAGTTTGTGCTCGACCAGCAGATGTGTGTCGCACACGAACACGCTATGGCTCGCGGCGTAATTCTCAAGGGTGACATACCTATCGGTGTCGACCGTACAGGATGCGACGTGTGGTTCGAACCGCACTACTTCAACCTTGACGGACAGGCAGGTGCGCCACCAGACGCTTTCGCTGCCAACGGACAGAACTGGGGATTCCCTACGTACAACTGGGACCGTATGCTTGCTGACGGATGCCAGTGGTGGGTGCGCCGATTCCGCAATATGGCTAAGTATTTCGACGCTTACCGCATCGACCACGTGCTCGGTTTCTTCCGTATATGGGACATTCCGGCAGACTGCGTACATGCTCTGCTCGGACAGTTCTCGCCGGCTCTGCCCATGACCAAGGCAGAGATAGGCAGCTATGGATTTGAGTTTGACGAGGAACGACACACACGTCCGTTCATCAACAAGTGGGTGTTGGAGCGCATCTTCGGCGAACGTGCCGATGAAGTGGCACAGAACTATCTGCAGCCTGTTGCCGATGACGGCACCTACAGCATGCGTCCCGAATACGACACCGAGCGCAAGGTGCAGGCTGCCTTTGCCGGAAAAGACTCGGTTGCCGACACAGCGTTGAGCGACGGATTGTACAAACTCATTGAGAATGTATTGTTCGTGCGCGACCGCAAACGCAACTATCTCTACCATCCGCGCATTACGGCACAGCTCAACTTCGCCTTTGCCGCACTCGGCGACGACGACAAGCAGCGCTTCAACCGACTGTATGACGACTACTACTATCGTCGCAACAGCATGTTCTGGTATCGCGAGGCTATGAAGAAACTGCCCCGACTGGTGCAGGCTACACGCATGCTTGTGTGTGCTGAAGACCTTGGTATGGTGCCGGAAAGTGTGGATTGGGTCATGAAAGACCTGCGCATTCTCTCGCTCAACGTACAGACTATGCCCAAGGAGTATGGTGTGCGCTTTGCCGATCTGTCGAAATATCCCTACCGCTCGGTTTGCCTCTTCTCGTCGCACGACATGCCTACGCTCCGACTGTGGTGGGACGAAGACCTGGAGGTGGCGCAAGACTACTACGAGACGGTGCTCTATCATACGGGCGCGGCACCTCATCCGCTGCCGGGATGGCTGGCTCGTGAGATTGTGGTGCGTCAGATGCAAACCCCGTCGATGTTGTGCATAGTGCAGTTGCAGGACTGGCTTGCCACCGACGAACGCATCCGCCAGTCCGATCCTACCGGCGAGCGTGTCAACGTGCCTGCCAATCCGTTCCATTACTGGCGCTACCGCATGCCAATGACCATCGAATCGCTGAAGGCTGACCGCGACTTTGTGAACAGCATCAAGGATATCGTTGGTGAAACTGGAAGATATTAATAAACCAAATACAAATGCTTAAAAGATTTCTCTACACCGTTGCACTCGTTGCAACTTCATCAACAACAGCTATGGCCCAGCACGGGCTCAACTACTGGTTTGACACTCCAGCCACTATGCGAGGACAAGCCGTGTGGTATGGTGGTAATCCGCAAATGTGGAAAGGCGAAAACAAGCCTGAAAGAGCGGGCGATACTGTGAAGAATCCCGACCAGGAATGGGAGTCGCAGTCGCTGCCTATAGGCAATGGCTCGATAGGTGCCAATGTCATGGGTTCGGTTCCTGCCGAGCGTATCACCCTCAACGAGAAGACACTCTGGCGTGGCGGACCTAACACAAGCAAGGGCGCACGCTACTACTGGGATGTCAACAAGCAGTCGGCTGGTGTCATCAAGGACATACGTCAGGCTTTTGTCGACAACGACTTGAAGAAGGCGGAAATGCTTACACGCAAAAACTTCAACAGTCCGGTGCCCTACGAGGCAGATGCAGAGAAACCTTTCCGCTTTGGTAGCTTCACTACAGCAGGCGAACTTTATATCGAGACCGGACTGAGCGAGGTGGGCATGACAGGCTATCGCCGCTCGCTTTCTATCGACTCGGCTCTGGCTGTGGTGTCGTTTGCCAAGGACGGCGTCAGCTATACACGCGAATACTTCGTCAGCTATCCTGCCAATGTGATGGCTGTACGCTTCAAGGCTTCGCGTAAGGGAATGCAGAACCTCGTGCTTTCGTATGCCAAGAACCCCGTTTCGGAGGGCAAGATGATAGCCGAAGGCAACGACGAACTCTTGTGGAACGCCCGTCTCGACAATAATAATATGCAGTATTGCATACGTATGAAGGCGGTTGCAAAGGGCGGAACCGTAGACAATCATAACGGAAAAATTACCGTTAAGGGTGCCGACGAGGTGGTGTTCATCATCACAGCCGACACCGACTACAAGCCCAACTACAATCCCAACTTCGACGATGCAAAGGCTTATGTAGGCGTCAATCCTGAGTCTACTACACGCCAGTGGGTCGACAAGGCTGTAGCCAAGGGCTATGAGTCGCTGTTCAACGAGCATTACAATGACTACGCAAGTCTGTTCAACCGCGTAAAGCTCAACATCAACAACGCCACAGCCAACGTTAAGGATATGCCTATCAACCAGCGACTCAGCAACTATCGTCGCGGCCAGAAGGACTTCTATCTCGAACAGCTCTACTATCAGTTCGGGCGCTATCTGCTCATCGCTTCGTCGCGCCCCGGCAATATGCCTGCCAACCTCCAGGGAGTATGGCACAATAATGTTGACGGACCTTGGCGTGTCGACTATCACACCAACATCAACGTGCAGATGAACTACTGGCCGGCATGCCAGACCAACCTCAGCGAGTGCGAGCAGCCGTTGTTCGACTTCATACGTACTCTCATCAAGCCGGGTGAGGTTACTGCCAAGGCATATTTCGGTACACGTGGATGGACAACATCTGTATCTGCCAACATCTTCGGATTCACTTCGCCCTTGGCGAGCGAGGATATGTCGTGGAACTTCTCACCGTTTGCAGGTCCGTGGCTTGCCACACACATGTGGAACTACTACGACTATACTCGCGACCGCCGATTCCTTGCCAATGAGGCTTACGACATAATCAAGGGTAGTGCCGACTTTGCTGCCGACTATCTGTGGCACCGTAAGGATGGAGTATATACAGCTGCGCCTTCTACTTCGCCCGAACACGGACCGGTTGACGAGGGTGCTACGTTTGCACACGCTGTAGTACGTGAGATTCTTATGGATGCTATCGAGGCAAGCAAGATTCTCGGTCGCGACGCCAAGGACCGTCGTGTGTGGGAAGATGCTTTGAAGCATATCGCTCCTTATAAGATTGGTCGTTATGGACAGCTTATGGAGTGGTCGCGCGACATTGACGACCCGAAGGACGAGCACCGTCACGTCAATCATCTGTTCGGATTGCACCCAGGTCACACCGTTTCGCCTGTCACAACTCCTGAACTTGCCAAGGCTTCGCGTGTAGTACTCGAGCATCGTGGCGACGGAGCTACAGGCTGGTCGATGGGATGGAAGCTCAATCAGTGGGCACGGCTGCATGACGGCAACCACGCATACAAGCTCTATGGCAACTTGCTTAAGAATGGTACGCTCGACAATCTGTGGGACACTCATGCTCCTTTCCAGATTGACGGCAACTTCGGTGGAACTGCCGGTGTGACCGAAATGCTGATGCAGAGCCATATGGGATTTGTCCATCTGTTGCCAGCATTGCCTGACGCATGGGCTGAGGGTACAATCGAGGGTCTGCGTGCACGTGGCAACTTCACCGTTGGCATCGTATGGAATGGTGGTAAGCTTGCTAAGGCTACCGTTTATTCAGGTGCTGGTGAGCCGTGCGAGGTTCGTTATGGCGACCAGACCGTACGCTTCAAGACCCAAAAGGGCAAGACATACAGCGTTACCAGCGTGAATGGTAAGCTGATTGTTAAGTAAGGGCAAAACATTTATATACAAAAAAAAAACTGGCAAGTCGACCAATTGGTCAACTTGCCAGTTTTTTTTTGTATTTAGTAAATCCGTAGATTACTTGTTTATTTGGTTAATTCGTAGATTACTTGTTGTCCTCAATAAGGTTCTCGCCAGTCATATCGGCAGGCTGCTCCAGTCCCATGATGTGGAGAATAGAAGGAGCTACGTCAGCCAGACGACCGTCCTTGACAGTTGCTGAGTTGTTGTCAGTAACGTAGATGAACGGAACCGGGTTCAATGAATGGGCTGTGTTAGGAGTGCCATCCTCATTAAGAGCGTGGTCGGCGTTGCCGTGGTCGGCGATGATGATAGTCTCGTAGTCGTTAGCCTTGGCAGTCTCAACAACCTCCTTAACGCAGTTGTCGATAGCGTGAACAGCCTTGGCGATAGCGTTGTAGATACCAGTGTGGCCTACCATGTCGCCGTTGGCGAAGTTGACAACGATGAAGTCGTACTCCTGAGTCTTGATAGCACCAACGAGCTTGTCCTTAACCTCGTATGCGCTCATCTCCGGCTTCAAGTCGTAAGTGGCAACCTTTGGTGAAGGAACAAGGATACGGTCCTCACCCTCATACGGAGTCTCACGACCACCGTTGAAGAAGAATGTTACGTGAGCATACTTCTCTGTCTCGGCTGTATGGAGCTGACGCTTGCCGTTGGCAGCGAGGTATTCGCCGAGAGTATTTGTTACGTTCTCCTTCGGGAAGAGGATGTGTACACCCTCGAACGAAGCGTCGTACGGAGTCATGCAGTAGTACTGCAGATCCTTGATGGTGTGCATGCCAGCCTCGGTGTGGTCCTTCTGTGTGAGCACCTCAGTAAGCTCCTTGGCACGGTCGTTACGATAATTGATGAAGATGACAACGTCGCCCTCCTGGATTGTACCGTCAACGGTAGAGTTGTTGATAGGAAGGATGAACTCATCAGTTACGCCCTCGTCGTAGCTTTCCTGCATAGCCTGAACCATATCAGCCGACTGCTTGCCCTTGCCTTCAACGAGCAGGTCGTAAGCCTCCTTGACACGCTCCCAACGCTTGTCGCGGTCCATAGCGTAGAAACGACCTACGATGCTTGCGATGTGTGCGCCGTTGTCAGAGCAGCACTGCTGTACCTGCTCGATGAATCCCTTGCCCGACTTCGGGTCGGTATCACGGCCGTCCATAAAGCAGTGTACGTATACGTCCTTCAGACCATACTCCTTACCAATCTCGATGAACTTGAAGAGGTGGTCGAGTGAAGAGTGTACGCCGCCAGTAGAAGTAAGACCCATAAGGTGGAGCTTCTTGCCGGTCTTCTGAGCGTAGCTGTAAGCGTTAATGATTTCCTTGTTCTTGAGGATAGAACCGTCCTTGCATGCGCGGTTGATCTTTACGAGGTCCTGATAAACGATGCGACCAGCACCGATGTTGAGGTGACCTACCTCCGAGTTACCCATCTGTCCTTCGGGCAGACCAACGTCTTCGCCACAGGTGAGGAGCTGTGAGTGAGCACTAACAGCTGTGAGATAGTCGAGATAAGGAGTCGGTGTGTTGTAGATAACGTCTCCCTTGCCATGCTGGCCGATGCCCCATCCGTCGAGGATCATCAATAATGCTTTCTTTGCCATAATTATTGTAAAAATCTTATAAATGAATTGTTCTGCGATATAAAGGCTTCCCAATGCTTTACACATTGTCACCTTATTATATACAATATGCAAAATTACAATTTTCGGTTTAATTGGCAAAATAACTGAAAACAAGTTTAACAACAATTATAATGCAGTCATTTAGCTCTGCATTTCGCGCCATTCGCGTGGCGACATACCTGTGTTGTCGTTGAAAATCTTGTACAGTTGGCTGCGCGATGAGAATCCGCAATATATAGATATTGTATCGTTGTTGTATTCGGGATGTGCCTTGACAAGCCGTTGTGCTTCTGCAAAGCGTATGCCCGACAGCCACACTCTGAATGTAGAGTTAAGGTACTGGTCGAAGTATTGGCTCAGTCGTATGCGCGAAATGCCGGTTTGTTGCGACAGCTTGCCTATGTTGGCAGAGCTGTCCCTGAATCCTCCGTTTGCAACCCATTGTCCCAGTATAATGCTTATTTTTTCGATTTGTCCCGTCGATATGGTTGTAGGGTCATCGTCAGCCAATTCATTGTAGTAGTCTGATGCATTGCCGTATGTTTCGTCTTCGGTCAGCACGTCTTCAACGGGAGCCATGTTGAAGCCTAACGCCACAAAACTTGAAACGAACAGAAACACAGTGAACAGCATTAGCGGACCGACGACATACAATGCCGGTCGCCAAGTTACAGCAAAAATAAGTGTGGACGACAGCATGGAAAGCAATAGATAACTTGCTTTGGTGTAGCGGTCGTACGTTGATATGTCGCCGCCGGTGTCGTTGTTGATGCGGTGTTGTGTGCGTCTTAGTATAATGGTAGGCGACGTCATGAAGTACACCATGCTCAAGGCGAACATGGCGAATATTATACCACGCATTCCGTCAAGTGCCATATTGCCACTTGTATACCATCCTATTGCAAACACCCCGACTATGGATAAGCAAGCCAATGCGCCTACTATGGCATAGCGACGTGTGGTTTTGCGCGAACTTTGTAGCTGTATTATTGAACAAGCCAGAAAATAGTTGGCTATAGGATAGAACAAAGTATTGAATACTGTGCCGACATTATCGTCATTAGCTCTCAGCTTGAACTTTATCTGCAGAGCGTAGTGAACTACCAGTATCAGCATTGTTGCAGCCAGCAGCAGTCGTGACTTCTCGTATTGCGGGGTAGTGGAATTCTGGTACAGTCGCGAAACAAGCAGTTGCAGCATAAGCATTGCGAATACAAGCAAGCATGTGTATTGTAATGTAAATAATGATTCCATATCGTAATCGAAATATTAAAAGCAGTATATAGTAGTAATCTTTTCTGTTATCTTTAACATTACAAAATTACCATTTATTTTCAAGAAACGAATATTTGTAATAGAATTTTATTCTTTTTTTAATTTAAGTTTCGCAAGCGAAAGTAGTTCGAAATGCCGCAAATGTGAATACAAAAAAAATGAGGGTGTTCAAAACTTTATTGTTTTGACACCCTCACAATTTTCAATTGACTTTTATATATAGTGTTGTTGTCCTATGTGATTGTTGGCTATAGTTTAGCGACGGCTTCCAAACGAACCGTGGCTGCTACCGCCATTGTTGCTCTTGCTTCCGCCATTAGAGCGTGAACCGCCTCCAAACGATGAACCTCCATTGCTGCGACTGCCTCCGAAAGAGCCACGTGAGCCGAACGAAGAGCTGTTGTTAGAGCGCGAACCGCTTCCGAACGAATAGCCGTTTGAACGTGAACCGCTACCGAATGAAGATGAGTTGCTGCGGTTGCTGTTGCCGAACGAAGGTCTTGACTGGTTTGACGTGTTGGGACGTGTGAACGTATTGCGTGGTGTGCCATATACGTCGTCACCTCCACGGCGTGAACCAAACTGTCCGCGGTTAGTATTGTTGTCGGTCAACGAATGTCTTACTGTAGTGCGTGTGCTGCTGCCACGTGAGCCAAACGAACTCTGTTGACGATTGTTCTTGTTGCCAAACGAGTTTTGTGGACGACCTGAGATATATTGTGGTTCGCGTGAACCGAACGACTGTCTGTTGCCACGTCCATAGTCACCACGGTCAAATCTATCGCGCATTCCGAAGTGGCTGTCGCCGCGACGTGATCCGTAGCTACGTCCATGATACCAAGAACGTCCGTGGTTTGTGCTCCATGAGTGTCCGCCACAATAGTTTACGTATACAGTAGGACGATTGAAGTAGAAGTAGTCGCGGTGCGGATAGCGTGCGTAAATGCCGAAGTGCCAGTAGCCAGCGTTGAAGTAGAGCGGACGATAGAAGTAGGCTGCGTCGCAGAAAGCACGATACTGCCAGTCGAGCAGAACGTAGCTCATGTCGAGATTGCGGTAGCGCCAGTAGGCCCCATACAGGTCGTCGACAGTATTTACACTCATAAGGTAGTCGAGGTTTATCTCGTATGCTGCCTCATACTGGTCGTTGGTCAGATTCAGCTCATAAGCCATTTTGTCGGTCAGGAACAAAGCCTGCTGACGAGCCTGCTCATAACTCATAGCGTTTGACGACATTGTGAACGCCATCAGAAGCATTAGTATGGAAATCAGCTTTTTCATAATGTATATGTTTTATATTGTTCGACAATTGGTTTCTTTTTACACTTGCAAAGGTACATACACATTATGGGTTGGCAAAAGGATTTTCCCTAAACGCGTGTGGGAAAATCCCTATTGTTGTTTTTCAGTCTTTCGGTTGCTGGTCGTCTTCCTTTACTGTAGTGCTCACGTTACGCTCTATGCTGCGACGCAACTGGTGCAGCTTGATGGCGTTGGTCAGTTCCACAATGCCATAGACAATCATGCTCCAGCCTATGACAAATAATGGAGCCGATGCAATAGACGATGGCGAAACTATAGCCACAATACCTATAAGCAGAGTCAGCGCCGGCATAATCCAGTAGTAGAATCCGATGCGTGCCATGCGTGATACCGCTACAAGATTTGCCATCTGGCTTATGGCTCCCAGTATGAGTATGGCTGCAAGAATGTACATCAGACTTTGCACGAATGTGTTGGGCATAAGAGCCAGGATGAGTCCAAGTATGAGGCTGCCCAGTCCGACGATTGGAAACGTAGGCTTCATGCCAGTCAGCAGTCTGCCGTCGGCATCAAACACCTGTATGTCGTTTTTCTTGCCTCGTGCAATGAAGTAAGTTACGCACGAGAACACTCCCGACAGGAAGAACAGCACACCAATGGCAATAGTTATCCACGTTACGGTAAGTTCGCGATACTTCACGATGAGCGCTCCTACAATAATGGCGCACAATGCGCGCACAACAGAACTTTGAAATACTTTCATATCTTCTTGCTTTTTTTGATTATATACAATAATGTGTATGGCAAATTTATACATTATTATCTATATAGACAACACAAATGTCGTTTTTATGCCTTATAAAGTGGCAAATAGGGATTTCCCTATTTACTATTATGGTTTTTATAGATTGCCGTGTTGTTTGGTTTTTCTATCTTTGCATCAGGAAACAATTTAAACACATACACTATGAAACGAATTTATATTTTCCTTACAATGTTCATGTTGGCATTGATGCCGGCAATGATGACAAGTTGCGATACTGATGATGATTATTGGTGGGACGACTATTATGGTGAATGGTATGACGAATACGATTGGTATAATGATCCATTTGATCATGGTAACAACCAACTGGTATCGATGGCTCGCACTCTCAATGGCACATGGACAGGTGATGCCAAGAGCGATTTTAAAGAAGATGGCCAGTGGTATACTGCTTACTTCAATGTAGAATTCACCTTCACGCAGTACACCTCAATGTCGTGCAACGGTACCGGATACGAGACCGACTATGCCGACAATGGCGAAACCAATGTCAGTCGCTTCAAGTGGTATATCGACCCTCGTACGGGCAATATCAATATAGAGTACATCCCGAGCGGATCCCGATACCTTCTCGATGCCAATGGCAATTCCGATAAATCCGGTTTCTTCCTTGGATGGGACTCTAAAGAGAAGCAGGATCTGTTCAATGGAGTAATGGAAGGCATCAACGTTGACGAGTACATAACGTTCGACTGCGAACGTGTCACAAGTCGCGGCACACGTGCTCTTGGTTCAGACTTTGTACAGACAACATCGCAGGGCAAGTCGTATGGCAAGGGATTCACATTGAAGCGCGTTGAAAATAATGTACCGAAGACTCTGCGTCGCAGATAATATAGGAACGGCTGACTCCAGTCCGACGCGCAGCAAGAATATTGAAACAGCAAACTTTAGTAGCGGAGGCCGAAAGACCTCCGCTATTGTTATTGTGTAAAATCCCATTCTTTTTCATTGTTTATTTTCTGTAAATCCGTAACTTTGCAAATATCAAACAAAGTGAAAGACAATGGAAAAAGAAAATGATATATTCCAGAGAGCCGAATTGCTCTTGGGCAACGATGTGATGAATCAGATAGCCTCCAAGCGTGTCATCGTGTTTGGGGTAGGAGGCGTTGGCAGTTGGTGTGTTGAGTGTCTGGTACGTTCGGGCATACGTCGCATCACGATAGTCGACTTCGACAGCGTGTGTGCCTCAAATGTCAACCGCCAGCTTATGGCCACTACCAACACCATAGGTCGCGTCAAGGTTGAAGCTTTAAAGGAGCGATTGCTCCAGGTCAACCCTGATTGCGAGGTCACAGCCTTGCAGAAGATGTTCACCGAAGAGACAGCCGACGAGTTCTGTCTCGACCAGTACGACTATATCATCGATGCCATTGACTCGCTAAAGGACAAGGTGGCGCTCATAATGCGCGCATGTCAGACATCAGCTGTATTCTTCTCGTCGATGGGAGCAGCCTTGAAGATGGATCCAACCCGAATACGCGTGGCGGAGTTTTGGAAGGTGCGTGGCTGTCCGCTTGGTTCAGCTCTGCGCAAACGTATGAAGCGGGCCCAACTTAAGCCAGCCCATAAGTTCCAGTGTGTGTATAGCGAGGAACTTCTTGACAATGTCGGTCCGCAACCCGAACCTGAATCCAAGAAGCAAACTAATGGCAGTATGTCGCACATTACAGCCATCTTCGGCTTCACCATAGCAGGATTGGTACTCAACGATATTCGCGATAAAGTACTAAAACTTGACAACGAACACAACAATTAAGACGTTTTGCAGTTATATATAGTATTCAAGTAAATTACTTATTAATACATAATGAGAAGATACATAGTATACATATTACTCGCGTTTCTGATGCCATTGGCGGCAGCAGCACAGTCGATGACCGACGATCAGGTTATGGCATTTGTAGCCAAGGAGCATGCAGCCGGCACGTCAAATGCCCAGATTGTAACCAAACTCATGCAGCGTGGAGTCGACATATCTCAGATACGTCGCGTGCGCACCAAGTACGAGAGCCAGATGAATCAAGGCTCAATGAGTTCGATGTCAGGCAAGAGTGCAGCTGAAACCTCACGTATGCGTACCAACAACGGCAAGAAGCGTCAGGACTATGGCAAGAAGGCTGATGCTGAGGCTGCCGAATATTCTTCGCAGCGAGTTAAGGCGCAGCCCGACCGCAACTATACCCATACCTACGACGACAACGATGAGGAGTATGTCGACTTTCAGAAAGAGATGGCTGCAATGGTCAGTAGCGATAAGGACTCATTGGCAAAAAGCAAAAACCGTGTCTTCGGTCGCGACATCTTCAATAGCAAGCTTCTTTCGTTTGAGCCCAATATGAACATAGCCACACCTCAGAACTATCGCCTCGGTCCGGGCGATGCCGTCATTATAGATATATACGGAGCGTCGCAGAAGACCGAGCAATGTACCGTATCGCCCGATGGCGATGTGACAATCGAAGGTTACGGACCCGTTCAGGTGTCAGGACTCACCGTAGCACAGGCCAATGCACGCCTGCGTTCTACGCTTGGCAGCCGCTATACAAGCAGCCGCGTGCGCCTTACGGTAGGGCAGACACGCACCATTATGGTCAATGTCATGGGCGAGGTGCGTTTGCCAGGCACATATACTCTGTCAGCATTCGCCACAGTGTTCCACGCCCTTTACATGGCAGGAGGCACCAACGAACTTGGTACATTGCGTAACATCAAGGTGTATCGTAGCGGTCGACTCGTTACCGTTGTCGACATTTACGACTACATTCTCAACGGTCGTCTTACTGGCAACGTGCGTCTTGCCGAAGGCGATGTTATCGTTGTAGGACCCTACGACTGCCTTGTCAACATTTCTGGAAAGGTGAAGCGTCCTATGTTCTACGAGATGAAGAAGAACGAGTCGGTGGCTTCACTCCTTAAATATGCCGGTTCGTTCACGGGCGATGCCTATACCAAGGCAGTTCGTGTCAATCGCAAGACCGGCCGCGAGTATTCGGTCTATAATGTAGGCGAGTTCGACTACTCAAGTTTCCAGATAGCCGACGGCGACTCGGTAGAGGTAGACTCCATCTTGCCTCGTTTTGCCAACACCGTCGAGGTGCGTGGCGCAGTATTCCGTCCTGGCAAGTACAATCTTGGAGGTCAGGTCAACAGCGTGCGCACTCTTCTTGCCCAGGCAGAGGGCGTGACCGAGAAAGCCTTCACAGCTCGTGCCGTAATGCATCGCTTGAAAGCCGATCGCTCGCTTGAGGCAATACGTGTCGATGTGGCAGGTATTATGAGCGGACGTGTAGCCGACATGCCATTGAAGGAGAACGACGTGCTCTTCATTCCGACACGTCCCGAAGAGATACAGGAACGTACCATCACCATACGAGGCGAGGTAAACTATCCCGGCACCTATCGCTATGCCGAGAACGAGACCGTTGAAGACTTCGTGCTTCAGGCAGGCGGATTGACCGATCGTGCCTCGTCTGTCAATGTCTACATTAGTCGACGTATCACCGACCCCAAGGCACTGCGTCCCGATTCGGTTATAGCCCAGACCTTCACCGTGTCGTTGAAGGACGGATTTGCTGTAGACGGACAACCCGAGTTCAAGCTCATGCCCTTCGACGAAGTGTATGTAATGCGCAGCCCGGCTTATAGCGAACAGCAGAATGTGAGTGTTGAGGGTGAGGTAGTGTTTGCAGGAATGTACACCTTGCCTAAAGACAATGTACGATTGAGCGAGCTGTTCCGCAAGTCGGGAGGTTCCAACGGACTGGCTTATATCAAGGGAGCACGCCTTATGCGTCGTGCCAACGAAACCGAGAAGGAGCGCATGCGTGCCGTATTGCGCATGCAGCAGGAGCAGTTGCAGAAGAATCTGCTCCAGCTTTCGGCAAGCAGCAACAATGCAGGCGGCATGCAGCAGGTAGCCGAAGATGCCAAGAATGCCGAACTTGCCAAGTTCAACGTGCCTGACGAATATCCCGTAGGCATCGACCTTGACGAAGCATTGAAGAATCCAGGCAGCGATGCCGACGTAGTGTTGCGCGAGGGCGACCGCCTCATCGTGCCTAAGTACAATGGAACTGTCAAGGTTAATGGAGCCGTAATGTATGCCAATACCGTAGCCTACGAGAAGGGCAAGCGTGCATCTTACTATATCGACCAGGCAGGAGGCTATGCTACAGACGCCGTCAAGAACCGTGCCTACATTATATATATGAACGGTCGTGTAGCCAAGGTTAGCCATGGCGCACGCGTAATGCCGGGTTGCGAGATTGTAGTGCCAGCCAAGCTGAAGCGCAAGATGAGTGTGGCTGAGACCATGAGCCTCGGTTCAAGCATGTCGTCGATAGCCGCCATGATAGCTACGATAGCCAATCTGACGAAGTAAAATTGCCTGATTACGTATACCTCTAATACATACATATATGAAATATCCAATAGGAATACAAGACTTTGTCAAACTTCGTCAGGGCGGATTCGCTTACGTTGACAAAACCAAATTTGTATATAAGCTTGCCGACGAAGGGTCATATTACTTTCTGAGCCGTCCACGACGGTTCGGAAAGAGTCTTTTCCTGTCTACACTCGAAGCCTATTTCCTTGGTAGGAAAGAACTCTTCGAAGGACTTGCCATATATGATATGGAGAAAGAATGGAAGAGTCATCCAATTTTTTATATAGATTTGAATACGGCAAATTTCCGTGACGAGAATAGTCTGTATGAAGTCCTCAATTCACACGTGAGTGTATGGGAAGAAATGTATGGTGCTCGTGAATATGAAACAACACTCGCTTTGCGCTTTAAAGGTGTAATAGCACGTGCTGCCGAAAAGGAAGGACGTGGAGTCGTAATACTCATTGACGAGTATGATAAGCCTATCCTCCAGACTCTGCGCAATGAAGAATTGCAGGAGAGACACCGTTCGTTGCTCAAGTCGTTCTACTCAGTACTGAAGACGCAAGATCGTTATATACGTTTTGCTTTCATTACTGGTGTAACAAAGTTTGGCAAGGTAAGCGTGTTCAGCGACCTCAATAATCTTATGGACATATCCATGGATCAACGCTATATAAGCATTTGTGGTATGACGCAGAATGAACTTCTCTACAACTTTCGTGAAGGTATAGAGCAATTGGGCGAGGCGTATGGCGATACAGAAGAAGAGACATTGAATAAGCTGAAGATAAGATACGACGGCTATCATTTTGAAGAGGATACAGTAGGTATATACAATCCGTTCAGTGTACTCAATACACTGGCTAAGTTGCGTTATAAGGACTATTGGTTTGAAACTGGTACACCCACTTTCCTTGTCGACCTATTGAAGATGCACAATTATCGCCTGTTAGACATCACCAGAGAGAAAGTATCAGGCGACGTTATAAACAGCGTTGATTCGATGTCTACCAATCCTATTCCTATGATATATCAGAGCGGTTACCTTACTATAAAAGGTTACGACGAACGTTTCAAGAAATACCGGCTTGGCTTTCCCAACAAGGAAGTAGAAGAAGGTTTCCTTAATTTTCTTTTGCCGTTATATACATCGGCAGGCAATAATTCGCCTTTTATGGTCGACGAGTTTGTGAAGGATGTCAAAGCTGGTAATCTAAGACTCCCGGCAATGTTTATTTAATAGAATGCAAATAAAGATATGCAAGAAAGAAGATTGCCGTTAGGCATACAGGACTTTGAGGAGCTGCGTAATGGAGACTATCTTTACGTGGACAAGACCGATATGGTGTGGGCTGTGGCTAACAACCGCAAATACAATTACCTCAGTCGCCCTCGTCGTTTCGGCAAATCACTTTTTGCGTCTACTTTGAAATGCTATTTCGAAGGCAGAAAGGAATTGTTTGATGGTCTCAAGATAATGTCCATTGAGAAAGAATGGATTGTGCGTCCAGTCATATATTTAAGTATGAGTTTAGGAGGCTCCGATGCTCAATCGTTGAAGGAATATCTCAACGAACGTTTGAGTTATTACGAGTCTGTCTATGGAAAGGTAGAATCAGAGCAATCGTTGGGCAATCGTTTTAATGGCGTGATTCGTCGTGCGTACGAAAAGTCTGGAGTACAGATAGCTGTAATAGTAGACGAGTATGACGTGCCGTTGCAGCATACGTACGATACTGATCAGCATGAGGAATGTCGAACTATATATCGTGATTTCTTTACTGGACTGAAAGATTTTGGCTATTGTATAAAATGTGTCTTCATAACAGGCATTACTAAGTTTACGCAGATAAGCCTGTTTAGTACTTTGAATACTATTGCCAATATAAGCTTTGACGAATCGTTGGCTGCCGTTTGCGGTATCACGTATAGCGAATTGACAGACAATTTTCAGAATGAGATAAAGAGATTGGCTGACAAATGCAATATGAGCGAAGAGGCGACAATCAATGAGATGCAATCCTTGTACGACGGTTATCACTTTGCCTCCAACATGTTGAATGTGTACAATCCCTATAGTGTGTTGTCGGCATTCTCTCGTGGACGTCTTAATTCTTATTGGATAGCATCAGGTTCTAACGAGATGTTATTTAAGGTGTTGAAGAAGTTCGCCAAGGATATCCCCATGCTCGATGGTTGTCTTATTGATGCCGACTATCTGGAAGAGAGCGATGTGAATATGATTGACCCGAAGCTGTTCCTCTATCAAGCGGGCTATCTGACAATAAAGTCAGTAGATGGTAATACTTATGTTTTGGGCTATCCGAATCGTGAGGTGAAAGAGGCTGTTCAAAACTCGACATTACGCCGACTCTTATGCTGCTTCTGATAAAAGAGTGATTTGTTTGGCTCTTGAATTCGGAAGAGATAGCAGAGGACTGGAACGATGGGCTGTCATATAATAAAAAAGTATGTAAACAAGCCAAAGAACATTTCTATAGTAACCATAAAAATTGCATTATTATGTCGGTAGAGAAATTGAATACAATGAATGAGCGTATGCAAAGGGAAATGGACAAGTTGTGGGATTCTGGCTCATGGAGTGAAGAAAAACTTGAAGCAATGAAAACCGAACATTTGCGTACTTCATATTAGTTTCAGAGGATAGACATTTCTTCACTTATGAAGCATGCAACAAAAAGTATGTAAACAAGCCAAAGAAAGCGTTGGGGCATTGCAAAGGTAATGACTAGCGCAAGGGAAAGCAAGGAAAAGAGAATTTAGTAGTAATTAAAAGTGTTTGAATGAATAATATAAAGGACATAACAATAAGAACTGTTTATGTAAGAAGCTTAATGCTTTTTACTGTATTTTTATTTGTCCCGTTCCTTACATATGCACAGAAAAATGTGGAGTGGCCAGATATTACGCTACTTTCAATTGAAACTGTTGATGGAGTAGAACCCACATTTACTAAAGTGTATCCTCCTGAAGGAGCTGTAGGTGAGAGTGTAATTAGCGAGTATGTACCAGGAAAACTCGTGATAACCCTAAAGGGTGAACCCCTATACGATAGTGGTGACTATGTGAAAGGTGAGTCGGGTAAAAGAATTAAGATTAGGGGTAACACTTCTGGTGCTAATCTTCAACAGAAACCTTATAAGCTTAAATTGTCCAAAAAAGTTGATCTGTTGAACTTCGGCAAGAGTGCTAAAAGTAAGGACTGGGCTTTACTTTCATTGAACGTATGGAATACTGCGATGAACAATGCTGAGTGTGGTATATTGCCACTCGTCGGACTCAGTGTGTGCAGAGCTTTGGATTTTCCCTGGACTCCAAAGACAAGACTTGTAAATGTGTTGCTAAATGGCAACTATAAGGGAGTGTATCATCTCATAGAGACTGTAGAGCGTGCCGACAACCGCATAGTAACAGACAAAACAGGATTTGTTATAGAGAATGATGCTTATTGGTGGAAGCCCGGTGAGGTGTACTTCAAGACCGATAAGCAGCATTATTATATGGGTTATACATTCAAATACCCAGACTCCGATGATTTGACACAGGAGCAGTTGTCGTCAATAAGCCGATATATGAACACAGTTGAGGACGCAATATTCAAGAATGACGGTAGCGCTGCCAACTATATCGACTATGAGTCGTTTGCAAGATGGATTTTGGCTCATGATATATTGGGTTCGTCGGATGCTGCTGGAAGCAATATGTTTTTGTACAAAGAGGAGCTTGACGAGAACAATCCCACTGGCTCAAAGCTGAAAATGGCAACATTGTGGGATTTTGACACCTCGTTTAAGTGCGCAGACAGCGAGTGGAGCAATCTGCATATACTCTCAATATTCTATTATCCACAACTGTTTAAGGACCAGGCTTTCGTAGAGAAGTATCTTGAACTATACAATGCGTATAAAGACAAGGTGTATGGTTGTGTGAAAAACGACTTCGACGCATTGAAGACCGACAGTGGTGAAGCCGTAACCCAAAGTATGGAACTACATCGCAATGTGTATGAAGATGAATGTATGAACACGCTTGACGAACAGATAGAGGAGGCGCTGTCGCATTTGAAGGCACGTATGAATTCGCTTGAAACGTTGACAGCAGAACTGTCGAAAGAGACATCTATAGATGGCGTGGCAAGCATAGGAAACAAGATAGTAAAGCGTGTGAATATCTATGGCATGGACTACACCAATGTGAATGAAAAGGAATTGCCACAGAATATATATAGAACAGTATGCCGACGGAACTGTGAAGAAGATATATAGATAAATAGACGAATCATCAACTAAAATAATATAACAAAAGATTACGATTAAACTATTATGGCAGATTGTAAAGAGAGAAAAAGAGTAGATTACAAGCAAGTCGTCAGTGAATTGCTGAAACGTAAGAAACTGTTTTATATTGTTTTGCCAATAACTTTTGTGCTATCCGCAATTTATATATACAGTATACCACGAATGTATAGCACTGAAACCAAGATGGCTCCAGAAGCTGAGAATCAGTCGTCGGGTGGAGCATTGAGTTCATTGGCTTCTTCATTCGGATTTGATTTGTCCAATGTTCAGTCGAATGATGCCATCACGCCTTTGTTGTATCCAGAGTTGATGGACGACAACGGATTTGTGGCTGGACTGTTCGACATAAAGGTGAGCAGCAAGGACGGCAAAATCAACACCACATATTATGACTATATGTATAATTGGCAGCAGAAGACTTGGTGGGAGAAAGGCTTGGGCTATGTCATATCGCTCTTTAAGAAGAAGGATAATTCGGGCAATGGTGCCAAGTTTGACCCCTATCGTATGAACAAGGCATCGGACGATGTGGCTAAGGGAATAAAAGGCTCGATAAAGTTCACGGTTGACAAGAAGACTGGCGTAATCACCATTGACGTAAAAGACCAAGACCCATTAATATGCAAGACTGTAGCCGATTCAGTAAGAGAACATCTGCAAGAGTTTATCACCGTATACAGAACACGTAAGGCACGTGTAGACTATGAGTATTATAAAAAACTCACAGACGAGGCAAAGCAAACCTACGAACGCTCAAGACAGACATATGGCAGTTATGCAGATGCCAACATGGATGTCGTGTTGGAAAGTTTCAAGTCTAAGCAGAATGACCTTGAGAACGATATGCAGATAAAGTTTAACACCTATTCGACATTGAACACCCAGCTACAGGCGGCAAAGGCAAAGATACAGGAGCGCACACCGGCGTTCACCTTAATCAAGGGAGCCGCAGTGCCTATCCGACCAGATAGTCCGAAGCGTGTAATGTTTATATTGACAATGTTGGTGGTGGCATTCGGCTGTACAACACTATATATACTTAAGGATATAATCAAAGAAAAGTAATGACTACAGAAAAAACAGGTAATGGAAACCTTTCGCAACGAATAGCTACCAATTCGATGTTGCTATTTGTCAGAATGCTTTTCATCACAATAATAAATCTGTATTCAGTCCGTTTCGTTTTGGCTGGATTGGGGGCGGTAGACTACGGCATATTTAATGCCGTAGCCGGCGTTGTCATGATGTCGTCCTTCTTGAGTGGCGTCATGGAACTGTCCATTCAGCGTTTCTACTCAATAGCCTTAGGAAAAAAGGATAAGATGGGAATGAACGAGATATTCTCATTGAGCTTGAGAATATTGTTCGTCATAGCAGTGGTGTTGCTGTTATTGTTTGAGACAGTTGGTATATGGTTTCTTGAGACCAAGCTGAATATTCCAGTAGAAAGAATGGGAGCATCAAGAATGTGCTTCCAGTTTGCTATCTTCACCTTTGTCATCTCCATTATGCAGATACCATTCTCGTCGGCTTTGTTTGCTCACGAGAATATGGAAGGCTATGCTCTTATCTCGTCTATCGACTGTCTGCTTAAGGTGTTTGTCGCTATGTTGATAGGATATGTTATGATTGACAGCCTCGTGTTCTACAGTGGTGGATTGCTGTTGGTTGCTGTCATAGTGTTTCTTATGTATTCGATATATTGCTCGCGAACTTACGAGGAGTGCAAATATCGTTCAGTCAAGAATGCCTTGTTGACCAGACTGCTCCTTTCGTTCTCTGGTTGGACCATGTTTGGCTCCATAGCCAAGGTGTGTATGATTCAAGGCAACACCATATTGCTGAATATATACTTCGGACCTATAGTGAATGTAGCCTTTGCTGTATCCCAACAGATAAACAATGCCTTCAATGCTCTGTGCAATAGTATGGTGCTGGCAATGCGTCCGGCAATGATACAATCGTATGCAGGAGGCGACTACAAATGTCTGAACCAGCTGTTCGCAGTGAGCAACAAGTTTATTTATTATGTATTGTTGATGGTTTCGTTGCCTATGATAGCCGAGATGCCCACCATATTGCATTTGTGGCTGGGCGATTCAGTGACAGCACAGATTGTGTTGTTCTCTCGACTCATAATAATATATGTGGTGTGTTTGGCTATGAACAATCCTATAACAACCATTATTCAAGCCTCTGGACATATCAAGTACTACCATCTTTCGGTGGAGAGTGTCACGCTGTTGTGTCTTCCCATATCATGGGTGTTGTTCAAGTTTGGGCTGACAGCAGAGTATGTCTTCGTATCATTGATAGGAGTATGTGTGTTGACACACTTCGTCCGCCTTGTATGTTTGCGCCATTACTATTCGGAGTTTTCTATTTCAGAATATCTCTTTGCCTTCTGTGTGCCGGCATTGCTGATAACGATAGCAGGTGGAGCGTTCACTTACTTCGTGCATAGTGCTATACATTCAGCCCTGTTGAGCCTTGTTGTGGTGTTCTTGGCAGTGCCGTTAGTGGTTGGAACTTTGGTGTATGTCGTAGGTCTCACAGCCCAAGAGCGAGTAGCCGTATTGCAGATGTTGAGAAGAATGTCTAAAAAGTTCGTTAAATGATGGATGTCACAAATATAAATAATATATTGGCTTTCACCTACCTTTTTGTGTGGGTGGCAACACTTATATGGTATCACCGTAATGTGCGCGTCCTTGATGGAGGTAGTGCCATCATCACAATGTATATAGTGTATGCGGTGTTTTCGATACTCTCGTTGAACGACCCCATCTTCTCGATGACATACGAGCCGCTGAAGGTATTCCCTTATATATATCTTTACGTTATGATGATGATAGCATTGATGCCGTCAATAGCCTATCATGAGAATATGCCAAACGAGATAGCCGACCCTCATACACGCACCTTGAAGATACTCTCTGTAGTGATAGTGTTGTGTGCAATATGTCTGTTGCCCGAACTGGCTAACAATTTCAGTACAGGTTTTGTGAAGCTATTTACTGATGTGAGCGCCGGAAAAGATGCTTACACCGAGCAGATGGAGAACGTGAGTGATTCGGGAGGTGCCATTAGAAACCTTCCTGCCGTGATATATAATGCCTGTTCGGACATAACAGTGTTCTTGTTCTTCTATTTCCTTACGTTGAAAGAGAAGTCGCGACTGCTGCTTGTGGCGTTGTTCTTCTCCTCGCTCATTGGTTTGGTGATGCCAGTGATGCGTGGCGAGCGCTCAGGTGTGATACTTGGCATTCTCACGCTGATAGGTGGCTATATGACATTCCGCCATTACTTGTCGAATAAAATAAATCGCTTTGTGCAAGTTGCAGGTGTCACTCTGCTTATCGTCATAACGTTGCCAGTTGCTGCCATTACTATGAGTCGTTTCGGCGACCGCAGTGAAGGAGTCTTTGGATTCCTTAACTGGTATATAGGTCAGGGAAGTCTGTTCTTCAACAACTATGGACTCGAACCAGGAGGCACTCGACATGGCGAGCGAACGATAAATCTCTTCTTAAGAATGTTTGACAGCAGTGTGCCCAAGAACTATATAGAACGAAGAGACAAGTATCACAATCTGGACATCGACGACAATGTATTCTCGACATTTGTTGGCGATTTCACTATTGATTTCGGACCGGTTGTGGCATTTGTTATATTTGTAGTGTTCTTCGTCTTGGTGGCAAGGGCAGTGCGTCCACGCGACGGAACTGTAAAGTTGTATCAACTGCTGTTGCTGTATTTCACAATATGTGTCAGCATGCAAGGTGGAATGTATCTGTTCTCATTTTCAGATACAGCCAATTTACGAATGATAATGTTTGCACTGCTATATGTCTACTTGCGTTATCATGAAGCCCTATTGGAGAAATTTCCATTGGAGGAAAAGATTAACGACGACAATAGTCAGAGTATAAATAAGATAAATACATAATAGAATAAGAATATGAAAGCTCGAGTTATAGCGCTTTATTTGCCTCAGTTTCATCCTTTGGCGGAGAACGACAAAGTCTGGGGACCAGGATTCACAGAATGGACAAACGTAGCAAAGGCAAAACCTTTGTTCCGTGGGCATTATCAACCGCGCATTCCTGCGGATTTAGGTTTCTACGACCTCAGATTGCCTGAGACTCGTGAGCGACAGGCTGAGATGGCACGTGAGGCAGGTATTGAGGGTTTCTGCTATTGGCACTATTGGATGGGCAATGGCAAGCGACTGCTCAACCGTCCGTTTGACGAAGTGTTGGCTTCTGGTAAGCCCGACTTCCCATTCTGCTTGGCATGGGCAAACCATGACTGGACCACAAAAACGTGGAAAAATAATGGTGGAACAACGATGATATCCAAGCAACTTTATCCAGGTGATGAGGATTATATAAACCATTTTAATACTGTATTGCCTGCTTTCAAAGACCATCGATATATCACTGTAGACGGAAAACCTCTGTTTTGTATATTCGACCCTTATGGTTTTGCAGATATAGAGAGATTCATGGAGCTATGGCAAAAGATGGCGAAAGAGAATGGACTGAAGGGAGTGTACTTCGTTGCTATGTGCAATTCGACCACAACGATGGTTCGTAATGCAGATGGAACGATTCGTAGAGTGTTGCCAAACCTTGAAAGCAGTGCTGAGGTATACAAGAGTTTCCTGGATATGGGATTTGACGCAGTCAATTCTCTGGGTAAATCACGTGCCGAGATGCTGTATTCAGGCAAGTATAAGAGATTGATACGTTTTGTATTGCAGCAGCGTTTCTCTTTCATGCCGACATTGAAATACGATTTCTCCAAAATAACCAAATACTTCTTTTCGCCAGAAGACTCATGGGAAAATGTCTATCCTACGATTTTGTCTCAGTGGGACAGAAGTCCACGAACAGGCAAGAGCGAGGGCGTATATGTCAATTCAACACCTGAGAATTTCCAGAAGCATATAGAGAAGGCTCTGGATGTGATAAAGGATAAGTCGCCAGAACATAAGATTCTGTTCTTGCGTTCATGGAACGAGTGGGGAGAGGGCAACTATGTTGAGCCAGACTTGAAATATGGTCATGGCTTCCTCGATGCAATTAAAAACACTATAAAAGACTAATTATCGCATACTATGGGATACAAGATACCAGTGTTGTTTGTCATTTTCAAAAGAAAAGATACATCACTAAAGAGTTTTGAGCAGATAAAGAAGGTGCGTCCAGAGCAACTTTATATTGCATGTGACGGTGCGCGTTTTAATGTTGAAGGCGAGGCGGAGATGGTTGAAGCTACACGCAAGGCTGTGCTTGAAGCTATTGATTGGGATTGTGAAGTACATACACGATTCCAAAAATCAAATCTTGGATGCAGCATGGGCGTATATACAGCTATCAACTGGTTGTTTGACAATGAGGATCGAGGCATTATTATAGAGGATGATTGTGTGATGCGTGATAGTTTCTTTCCTTTTGTAGAGGAGATGCTTGAGCGTTATGCTGATGATACTCGTATAGGATTGGTTGATGGTGCTAATTATATAGAGCATATTAACATGCCAGACTCTTATGTATTCAGCCGATATAAGTCGACTAATGGTTGGGCAACATGGCGTAGGGCATGGCAGTTGATGGATATGGAAATGTCGTGGCGTGGCACACCATATGAGTTGTCTGTAATAAAGAATATGGGATATAAGTCGAAAGATATACGTTATTGGTATTATCGTCTTAAGGCTGTTGATCATAATGAGGTAAGTGCATGGGATTGGCAATGGTATTTTACGCTTGCAGCACACAATATGCTTGGCATAACTCCAAAATGTAATTTGACAACTAACATAGGATTTGGTGAGGGAGCTACGCATACAACAGAAAGTTCCACACCGTCGCAGTATATTTCTACACATGAGCTCACATTCCCTCTACAACACCCCAAGTTTGTTGTGCCATATCAGCCTTTTGAATGTGCTTTTTATCATTCAAACAACACGTTGTTCAACCGCATCAAGCAGTTGTTCCCGTTCTGGTTTAAGAATGTAATAAAGCGAATGGTTAGAGGTTGATATGTGAAGTTTAATCTAAGTGTTGATGACATGAATCTAAAAATAAATACCGAGCGTGGCGTTTATCGCTACAAGTTTGTACCAATCTTTCAGGGTATAAAGAGAATTGATAAGAAGATTGCCCACGAGAATCTTCTCATCTTGAAGCGTCTGTGTGATGAGACTGGGCTTAAGTTCATTCTGTTCTATGGTTCGTTGCTTGGTGCTGTGCGTGAGCATGACTTTATTACTCACGACGAGGACATTGACGTGGTGATGTATAAAAGCGATATGCCGAAGTTTCTCAATTTGCTGTTCAACTTGCGCAAGGAAGGTTTTGAATTGGCACGTTATGAACGTCGCGGTTTTCTGTCCATAATCCGTAAGGGCGAATACATCGACGTTTATTTCTATGAACCTTATCCGCAAGATCCTGAGTTGTGGTATTGCTGTCAGGATATTTGCAAGAAGGAGTATGTGCTCGACCTTATGCCGTATGAGTTTCTTGGCAACGAGTATCTTATACCACGCAATTACATAGGCTATATGGAGTACTATTTCGGTTCCAACTGGCGCACACCAATACAGCAGTTTGATTACAACAAGTCGCAACTTGCTAAGTTCAAGGAGTATGCCATACAATATATCAAGGCTGCATTGCCGCCTGCTATAGCCGAATGGCGCCAGCGCAAGACTGATGCTCCGAAATTGCAGCATTGGCTTGATAAAATATATAATGATAGGAAATAACTGAATGTCTTTTTTCATATAGCATAATAGGCAAGAATAAAGATTCAAAAATTCTTTATTCTTGCCTATTATCATTTGTTATTTGAATAGTTCTGAGTGCGATCCCAATCTCACTAGTTCTACAATATCGTCATCTATCCAAATTAAAAGGAAATCGTCTTCAATATGGCATTCCATACAACCTTTATACCCACCTTTTAGGAAGTGAGGTTTGTATTGTGACGGTATAGGGACGTTTTCTGCCAATAGTTTTAGTATCTCAAGCAAGGCTTTCATCTTGGATGGTTGATGAGAGTACTTTTTCAAATCCTTTTTGTATTTGGTAGTCAGGATAAGTCGTCTCATACTCCGCAAGATTTAAGCATAGCTTCCACACTGCTAAGGTCTACTGTTTCTGTAATTTTCGCTCCGTTTTTTATGGAAGCGATATGCTCCTTTGCTTCATTAATAGCAGCTACAGTTTCTGCATTAGGAATATCATCGTAAATGCATTCTTCTGAAGTATCGTCAGAAGCAATAGGGACAATTCTGAAATTACCGAAAATCGCAGATTTCAGCATTAAGTCCATACCTTTCTTTGCCATCTCCAAGAAATGGTTCTGATTAGTATTGAATTCATTTATAGTTATAACATTCATTGTTCTTGCTTTTTAATTTATTCTTATGCAAATATACAACTTTAGCATCGGTTTTCAAAGTATATAACAGTGAAAAGATGTTTATGCCAGCGATTTAAGAGCTTCAACGAGTCGTGCATTGTCAGCTTCGTCTCTTACGGCAAGTCTCACGAGGTTTCTTCCGTCCATATGTTTCTTCTTCCCACAATTGCTTATGATAATGTCTTTCTCTATGAGAAGTTCGCATAGTTCTGCTGAAGTGTATTTGCTTGTTACTTCGCACAGGAAATAGTTGGCTTGCGAAGGTATTACTCTCAAGAAGTTTATTTGCTTCAATTCTTCATAAAACTTCTCTCTTACATCGCAGAATTTTCGGCATGCTTTACGATAGTCATTTTCGTATTTGCCGTATAGCTGCATGTAGAACTCTCCAAAGGAGTTGATGTTCCATATACTTACCTCTTTCTTTATCTTTTGTATCTGCTCTGTGTCTGATGAGGCGAACACACCGAGTCGGAGACCTGGTACACCATACGATTTTGATATTGATTTCATAACCATCAGATTCTTGTTGTTTGCAAGAATATTATTGTGGAGTAGCGAATTCTTCTCATACTCCTCGGTGAAGTCGACAAAACTTTCGTCTACAAGCAGTTTTATGTCTTTCTCGTTACACCATGCTGCCAAACGTAGCACGTCAGCCTTTGGCATAAAATGGCCTGACGGGTTGTCGGGATTAACGAGCATAAGCAGCGAAAGTTGTTTGTCGTTGTAGAAGTCCATCAGTTCTTCCGCAGTATATCCAAAGTTAGGGTCAGTAGGAATGAACTGTACTATTTGTTCTGGTTTGAGACGATTGGGATATTCGTCGAATGTAGGGAATATAACTCCGACACGTCCGTTAGTATGTTCTTCCATTACAACCTTTATCAGTTCGGCTGCTCCATTGCCCACTACGACATAATCTTGTTTTATGCCGAAATATTTGCCAGCAAGCAGCGAGTTCACGCCCATGCCCGATGGATAGCTCTCAAGCAAGGTGTCGAAGTTATTGCGTATCTCATCGCGCATGCGTTTGGGTGGGAAGAAGGGGTTGACCAAATAGCAGAAGTCGAGCAATTTGGGAAATCTCCAAAATCCGCCATATCGTTTATGGTACAGCTGAAATCTGTTCTTGTCTTCAGAGAAGAGTGTGGATGCAATGTCAAGATCCTGCACATCGTCTATCTCATACCATTTCTCGTTGCCAATGGGCAATGCTCTAAGTGATGTATTCTGCAACAGTGTGAGCACACTAAGTACTTGTTCGTAATATTCGTTGTTGCCCATTACTTTACAATAGGCTTCAAGAAAAGGAATGTATTGTCTTGATGAGAATTCACTACTGAACTTGTATATGTTGACCGTCTTATAGTACTCGTCAGCCTCTTCATATCTGAAACCAGTCTTTGGTATGAATTGTAATATACGTCGGTTGTCGTCAATTCTTACCATTGTTCCGTCCATCCATTGTTCGTATTTTGCAACAAGCGCAATGTCTTTGTCTGGATGGTTTACAAGTTTGTCAATGATGGCATCCTCTACAATAAGGTCTGATTCCATCAGTATGGTGTCGTCATTGCACAGATATTCTTTGGCAAGAGCCAGTGAGTATATGTTGTTGGTCTTGTCGTATATAGGATTATTGACAAACTCAATATTTCTGTTAGGGTAGTTGGTTTGTATATAATCAATGAGTTTCTGTCCCTCATAGCCTACTACAATAACAATTCTGTCAAGATTGTATTTTGCAAGTTGTTTAAGATAGCGGTCGATGAGTCTTATACCATTGACTTCCAACATACACTTTGTATTGTTTTGGGTCAGTTCACCAAGACGGCGACCCATACCTGCTGCTAATATGATTGCTTGCATATAATTATGTCTCTATTTCGTAATGATTGTTTCTTTCTTATGTTATCTGCAAAAGTACAACTTTGTTTTGAATCGGCAATGTTAACCGGAAAAAAGGTTATCCGTCTCTGCAATAAATCTGTATTGTCTCGTTATATATACTATATAATGTGTAATAACCTGAGTTCGGGATAAGCGACTGTCGTTTTTCTTGCTATGCCAGATTTCCGATAGGTGCATATTACATTTGCCCTCCAAACAATATGGATGGCAAAATGCAAGAATTGTAAAGTCCAAATGAAGTTTACTTTATAACAGCAAGCTGTCCGTCAACA
>OMCE01000199.1_pt1 | contig 31776 bp, 20 predicted proteins | sample 1644981 | NCBI WGS metagenome assembly OMCE01 (sample SAMEA103958151, study PRJEB25191) | human gut metagenome | reverse complement strand
TGGGTTAGCATCCGTGCGTCCTCCCCACAGGGTTTGTCGGGTGCGCCGTTTTATGTTTCATTTTAAGTTTCATGTTTCACTTTTTAAAACACTGAGGGAGCGCTTTATCGCTTCCTCAGTGTTTTGTGATCGCTCCCTCAGTGTTTTTGTTTTTCTCCCACTGTGTTTTTAGAATGAAACATTGAAACTAAAAATGAAACATAGATATACGATGTTTCATGATCTGAACGTATTGATTATCAATTAGTTGAAACATAAAAATGAAACATGAAAGCAAAAAACACCGCAGGTAAAATATATGTAAGTTTTAAAGCCTATTTAGGGCGTTCTGAAACTTTTTGTAGAGGGCAGCCAACTGCAATAATCCTAATGACGCAAAACACTCATAAACACTTTCATGTCCTTGAAGACTATTACAATCAAAACTTTTGCGTAAATTTGCGACACCTATAATACAAATCTTCTTTTTACCCTTCTTTATGAAAAAGAAATCCCTACTTATTGGTATGGCTGCTCTCATCTTCCCTATGACGATGATGGGTCAGTATACAATCTATCCTGTACCTCACACACAGACAGCAGGTACAGGTACTGTTAGCTTTACAAATATAGTAAATGTCGTTTGCGATAATGGCATTGATGAAGCCACTCGTAATCGCGTAAAAGATATTTTTGCGGCACACAATGTAACTGTAACCTTTAGCGACGCAGCTTCAAGCACAGAGTCAAATGTTTACTTAGGCGTGAATGGTGCGAACGGGCAAGGCAATGCCCTGGCTACCCAACTCGGACTGTCAACCGATGTGTTGACTAAAGAGGGAAAATTCGATCGTCACATTCTTTCGCTCACCGATGGTGGCAATGGCACGGCACAATTACTCGTATTGGGCGAAAACACTGATGCTACCTTCTTTGGCTTAGCTTCACTCGAACAAATGCTTGACAATGGCACGGAAGGCTTAGCTACGGTAACGATTAACGACTACGCTGACTTGAAAGAACGCGGTGTGATAGAAGGCTTCTATGGCAAACCCTATGCTGGCGAGGTGCGTCAAGACTTGTTGCGCTTCATGATGCGCTATAAGATGAACTGCTACGTCTATGGTCCTAAAAGTGACTACTACCACTCTGGTAAGTGGAGCGAACCTTATCCCACAAAGCTGACTGACCAACAAAAAAAGTCGGGTTATGTGTCACAACAAGACTTAAAGGACTTTACCTCCGTAGCACATGACACGAAGGTAAGTGTCGTTTGGGCGATTCACCCAGGTAACAGCTTGATGTATAGTGCGACGGCTGTAAACGACATAATGAAGAAGTTCACTTCAATGTACGATTTAGGTTTCCGTCAGTTTGCTATCTTTGCCGATGACGTTGCCGTTCCTAATGATGATGCTACGATGCAACTTACGGCCGACCGCGTAGGTGCTATTCAGAAAGCCATTGAAGCAAAGTGGAACACCGCAGGTGCGAACCCCGCAGATACGGTAAAGGCCATTCGCTTTACACCACAAATCTATTGCCGTGGTTTTGCTGATAGCGAAGACCAATTCAATCGTTTCTTTAAGGCTTTGAGTACGATGCCTTCTAACGTGACGGTATATTATACCGGTGGCGGTGTGTGGTCAGTGCCCAACAATAACGACTTAAACGTAGTGCAAAATCGGTTTGGCCGCCAAGCCATTTGGTGGTGGAACTATCCTTGCAACGACAATGGAACTGGTCCGAGCGAAATCTATCCGCTCGATATGAAGAACAACTTTATAGATATGCCTAACGTGTCTGACAACTCGTCAATCGCTGACGAATTGACGGCCAGCAACCAAGGTATACTCTGCAACCCTATGGAACAAGGCGAGGCTTCAAAGACGGCAATCTTCTCAGCGGGTGACTATAGTTGGAACAATCGTGGCTTTAACAACTTGAACTCGTGGGAGGCTTCGTTTAAGGGACTCTTCCCTGGCAATGAAGCAGCTCAACAGGCTTACCGCTTCTTAGCTCCTTACTTGAGCAAGAACGATCCCGCTTCGCTCAACACGTTGATCAACAACTACAAGAGTAAGGTCGACGCTACAGCACTCAATGCGTTGATGGACAATATCGTAGCGAACTGCGATGTTATGACGGGACTTGAGGAGTCAACCGTTGACGGCGAACGTTTGCTTTATGCCGACATTAAGCCCTGGGTACTCCGTTTGCGCGCTTTGGCCTCTTTGACAAAGGATTATTTGACTTGCGCATCATCAGAAGATATTGAGACAGCGTGGACCACTTATATGAATAGCTCAAAGGGTACTGCTCGCCTCTCTACTGCTAGCGAATACATGACGCAACACATGTCAGGATTTGGTGAAAGCGGTATCACCCTCTCTCCACGCGAGACGCACGCTTCTTATCGTTACCTCACTCCGTTCGTTTCAAGCTATTTGAAGTCAAATGCTGCTAACAACCTCTTTACGAAGAAAGAGGCATCTGTATTTACCAACGTTGAGGATTTGACAGGTTCGATCGCTGACAATAACGGAGCTTATACGCTTGCTATGTTGGGCAAGAAGACTCTACCAGCTGGTGGATATGTAGGTATCGCACTGCCCGCAGCTATGATGTGTACTTCACTTGAAATTAATGAAGAGTACATCGACAATGCGCAGTTTAGCACCTTCGTAAGTGCTGATGGTCAAACATGGCAACAGATTACTGAAACGGAAACAACGTTGAACACGCCTGTACGCTACTTGGCCGTGAAGAACGTAACCGATGCAAACGTTTCGGTACGTATTCGTTCAACGCATATTAAGTTGTATCACGCACAGGCTGCTGAGGTGCAGACAGCTACCGTTCCTACGAGCGAGAATGCAGGCATTTGGAGCGGCCACGAGGCATCATTAATGGCCGACGGCAATTACAACACCTATACTTGCATCAACCGCACGCAGAAGGTGAATGACGATTACACCATTCGCTTGACGAAGCAAACTGAGATTAAGAACGTGCGTATCTGTATGGGTACAACCAACGATGACTATGCCAAGAAAGCCATCGTACAGGTTTCGGCCGACAATAAAAATTGGACGACGCTGAAAGTAGCGGGTTCAAATACATTGTACTACTCAATGTCGTTGCCACAAAATATAGTCGTAGGCACAGAGTCAGAGAATGGTACCAATATTGTGGCTACTGACTTCGTCCCGACTGATGCCAACTACAATGTAACCCCCATTACGGCACGTTATGTACGTTTGCGCGTATCAGAGGCATGTGACAAGTGGTTGCGCTTACACGAAATTGAGGTGAATGGCAGCGTAGCCAATTCTACTCCTTTCTTGGTCGACAATCACAATCAAGCTATTCAGACGGCTACTGACGGCAATGGCTCTACTTCAACTGCTGGCTATGCTTTAGGCACAACAAAGGGAGGCGAATTCATTTACAACCTCATGAGCGCTGAATATGTGAAGGATTTGCGCCTCTTCTGCGACCCTGCAACGGTTGACAATCTGAAGTTTGCCGTTTCACTTGACGGTAAGAACTTTTCTGATGTTGACGCTACAGTAAGCGACGGTGGTATTGTAACTGTAGCCTTTACTGAAGAGCAAAAGCAGAAGGCTAAGCAAGTAAAAATGACATGGACGGGCCGAACCGTACCAGCTATTTACGAAATTGTCGAAAATACTGATGCGAACCAACGTCACGAAATTGAGGTGACAGGCATTAAAGACGTCACAGTAGATGCTACGACTGGTGCTCCTGAAGTAAAGTGGGAGGGTGGACATCTTTCTGTACAATCAGCTCTTGGCCTCCGCAGCGCAGAAGCCATTACGGTGGATGGTCGCACGATTTTTGCACAGACTTTGGGTGGTACCAAGCAAGCCAGTTTGCCCATTGTTGCCTTTAATGGTCAAACGATATTGGTTCGCGTGACCTTGACCGACGGCAGCGTACACACTTATAAACTGGTAAAGTAAAAATAAAGGCTTGTCGGTAAAACAAGTCCATTGGTCTATAAAGCTCCGAGATAGTTGTCTATCTCGGAGTTTTTTTTCAATTTTGCATGAACAAAAAACTAAGTAACTTATAAAAATAACTTCAGCAGTTTTATATGTACTCTGCATTTTTTTTGGAAAACGGATTACCATAAATGCTTATGAATTATCCATAAAATTTAAGGATAATTCGTGGATAATTCACGATAATTCGTGTTTAAGAAAAAACGGGAAGCGCAAAAGTGTGGAAGTTATTTTTTACACGTAACTAAACAACAAAATATTAAAATGAAAAAGTTATCCGTTTCGTTGGCTCTGCTTTTAGGAGTCGTTTTACTTTCAAGTTGTGGTACAACAGGTGGCAGCGTGGCTCAAGGCGTAGGCCAAGTATTGATGAATGGCGCATTGAATGATTCAAGTAGCTCTTCATCATCTTCAAGCAGTTCATCATCATCGACCAATTCTGTATTAGGTAGTTTGTTAGGTGGCTTGTTGAGTAGCAGTTCTACTCTTTCACAGAGTGACTTAGTAGGTACATGGAGCTATAGTGGTTCGAACTGCGTCTTTGAGAGTGAGAACCTTTTGGCTAAAGCCGGTGGCGCAATTGCAGCCAACAAGATAGAGAGCGAACTTAACACGCAGTTGGCTAAGGTAGGCATCAAGGAAGGTGCATGCAGCTTTACCTTCAATAAGGACAATACGTACACTGCTACCATTGGTGGCCGCACGTTGCAAGGTTCTTACACACTTGATACGAAGAACAAAAAGATAAAGATGACTTACTTAGCTGGTTTGGCTTCCATGACTCCGCGTATCACGAAGCAGGGCAACAAGGTAAACCTCTTGATTGAGAGTAGCAAGTTGCTCACGCTCATGAAGGGTGCTTCAGTATTGGCAAAAGGTACTTCGTTGAGTGGTATCAGTTCTGTCCTCAACAATTACGAAGGCATGTACATTGGCTTGCAGTTGAAGAAGTAAGAAAACTATAAATGCAATTTGTCGAACAGTTGCGTAACACTTCCTAATGGTGTGTTACGTTCTGTTCGACAAATTGCATTTTATCTAAATCTGGCACTTGAGATCCTTAATAACTTTATAGTCTAATCCATTTAAACGCAACTCTTCTTATCCAATCTATCAGTGCGCTGGAGAGGTAGATAGCGCTGATGAACAACACCATTTCGGCAAAGAATTGGAATGAAGTGGCGGTTTGTTGATCAAGTTGACGCACCAGTTTGAAATACTCTTGGCGCACAAAAGGGTGCTGATGGGTGAGGTAAACGGCAAAACTTCCTGCAGCGAGCCAATTGACAGCCTTGCTTTGAAGGTGCATTCGTGAGAAAAATAAGAGTAAAGAGGCAGAGGCTATGATAAGCAAGGGATTGGTGTAGGATACGTATAGAGGGATAATTGCGGTAGTGTAGGATTGATCTATCATGCTTGCTCCCCACACAAGGAGTGTCATGAACGCGATGCAAGCTATCCACGTTGACAACAACTTCCAAGGTTTCACCTGTTCTAAGCGTGGCGCGAGGTAAAGGCGCAAGTAGCGACCGAGCAAGTAGAGTCCCATGAAAGGCACAGCGGCAAAGCCATTGTGTAGGTCGGTAAAGACGAACGAGGCAGGTATGACGCACACATAAAAGGTGATGAGAAAGTGGCGTAGTGATCGCTCGTCCGACTTTTCAACAAAAGCATTGAACACGGGGGTGAGCAAGTAGAGTACTAAGTAGCTACACACAAACCAATAGCTCCATAATGGGCGGAAGTAGTCCATGACTTTAGTGGGCAACTTGAAGTCCATTAACCAGGCAAACAAGGTCATTATAATGGATATGTAGGCGACTTGTAATATTAACTTGAGCGCACCTTTAGGGCGGAATGTAGTGCCGAACCACCCTGTGATGAGTACAAACAAGTCAACACTGCCCAGACAGGCAGATGCTGTGGTGATGATGCCCAACCAACTGCCAGGGTGCGCTTGCACAGCGGAGGCTCGCGCGTAGCCAAACGTTTCAAATGTAGCATGAAGTGCTACGACCATGAGCATGGCGAAGATGCGTAGCAACTCTATGTTTGATTGGCGAACGGGCTTATGAGTAGACATAGTGCGGTTAGGCAATGCTTAAGAGTTCCACGTCGAAGATCAATGTAGAGTTGCCAGGAATGTCGCCGTCCGTATGACTGCCATAGGCGAGGGTTGTGGGAATGTAGATGGTCCAGCGGTCGCCTGGTCGCATTTGGCTTAAAGCGATTTGCCACCCGTCGATTACTTCGAAGAGTCGGAAAGCCGCGGGTATCCCCTCGCGGCGCGAATCGTCAAAAACGCGGCCGTTGATGAGTCTGCCCGTGTAGTGTACGCAGACAACACTGCGCAAGTCGGGGCGACGGCCTTGTGGATTGCCACTCTTTTGCACTTCGTAAAGCACTCCTTTAGCTAACTCTTTGACACCTTCTTCTTGTCGTTTAGCAGCTAAGAAGGCTTCGTTCTTTTGTTTGTATTCAGACTTTTTACTCATTTGCGTTAGATATTAGACGTGTATTTACTCAAATTTCGGACTTAGCCCTTTCTTGCTAAATCCGAAATTTAAGTTGTTTCTTTATTATTAAGTAGGTATTCAAAATTAGTTTATATAATCATGTTCAGAATTAGTCGATATGCCTTGGCGCATTCTTTCGCCCAGAAACATAGGTTTCATCGGTCACGTAGCCCGCTACGCTCCCTCTTCAACCTATGTTTCTGAACGAAATACTGCACCAATTCATATCAACTAATTTTGAACACCTACTTAAGAACAGAAGTTATGGTAGCTTAAGTTTCATGCCGATAACAATTGTGTTGGCATCTTTAAGGTTATTGGCCTTAATAATCTTTTGGGCATAGCTATCGTCACCATAATATTTACGGGCTATGCGGTAGATGTTTTCGCCTTTTCCAACGCAGTGCGTTTTGGGGCGCTGTGGCGTGGACGTTGTTGTGAGTTGGCTTGGTTTAGTTCGGGCTGGCTGCTGCGTCGGAGTGCTTGCGGGCAAAGTCGTATTGGGAGTCTTAGATTTGTTGTTGGGCTGACTTTGCTTTTGATTTGCCTTTTGTGCAGTGTCGGCGTGTGCTACATCCGAATCAGACGCGGGACGAGCAACAGGGCCCGGTTGCACCACTTTCGTGGGTACTGGCACTGGTTGTTCGCTCTTCGTTCTGAATATGTAGTTGTCACACGTGGGGCATAGCATACGATAGTAGCCTGCGAAGTAACTTGCCGCCATGAGGGCGAGCATGAGCAGTATGAGTGAGAGCGTTTTCCACCAATTGCGTTTGTGGGGCGACGGCACCTCGTTGTAGGTGTAACCCATTGTAGCATTCGTTGGAGCACTTTCTACAGTTGTTGTCTTGGGGGCAGTCGTGTTAGTCGCTTGAGTATTACTAATAGGAGTGGGTTCGGTCACAACAATGTCCTCTCTGTCGCGGCGCTTGTTGGGGATTGCGGCCGTGTTAGTGGCTTCGGTCTGCGCCGTGGGGGAGGGGGCTTTTGCTTTATTGCCGTCAGTTACAGAGGTGGTCGGTGTAATGTTGGGTTCAGTCGAAGGTTCCTTGTTGAGAGTAGTCGAAGCGACTTCTTCTTCTTGCGTGGGATTGGGTGCTTGGTCTGTAATGATTTCGATAGGCGTTTCGTCGCTGAGGCTTTCGTTATCGTTTGGCTCGTCAGCATCGTCAGTTGCTTGCTCAACGTCCTCTGTCTCGCCGTTATCGTTGCTTGCATTGTCCGTGTCGTCGCCACTTTCTAGCTCTTCTACTTCGGTGGTTTCAACCTCGTCGGTTGAAGGGGCTGCTTGGTTCTCTTCTATATCTTCGTCTGCCTCTTCTTCCATTTCTTCGTCAATCACTTCAAACTCCTTGGTATCAGTGTCGTCGTTGAGGTCAACAGCTTCGAAGTGGGCAAAGGGACGATTGACCAGCTCCTTCATCGTAGAGTCGGGCGTGAACGACACCTTCGTGTGACCGCTAATCTGGAAGCGTTCGCCTGTGTTGATGTTGACGCTTTCGCGTTCGCTTACAGCTACGAGTTTGAACGTGCCAAACCCTTTGATTTTGACAAACTTATCGGTTTGTAGTCCTTGCTCAATGATGTCGAAAAAAGAGCGCGCAAAGGCATCGGCCGCCTTGCGGTCGATGTCTTCGCGTTGTGCTAAGATTTCAGCGAAGTCTTGTAAACTTAACTTTTTCTTCATTTATCTTATTTTCTCCTTTAGCGTGGTGCTTGGCTTGAAGGCTAACACCAATTTGGGCGGAATGAGTTTGCGTTGTTTCGTGGCGGGATTGACCACTACGCGCTCTAACTTTTTCTTTACCTCGAATGTGCCAAAGCTCTGTACGGAGAGTTGCGTGTCGTCGTCGAGCTTATCGGCTATGGCAGAGGTGAGCGTATTTACCCACTTTTGCATGGCTTTGGCCGTGCTACCATTTTGCGTGGCAAGGGCGTTGATAAAGTCTTTGTTGTTCATGCTTTTCTTCTTACGGGTTGACGGATTAACAAGTAGACATGTTGACGGGTAAGTTACTTTTGTTCATGCTTACTCGTCTACTCGTTAACTTGTTAACTCTTCAACTAAAAAAATCAACGTACCACTCCAAAGAGGTCGAACTCTTCAGAGTCGGTAATCTCGACTTGGTAAAAGTTGCCAATCGTGAGGGGACGCTCGGCAGACTTAGCTATTAGCACTTCGCAGTCCACTTCGGGCGAGTCGGCCTCAGTGCGGCCAATGTAGTAGTCGCCCTCTTCACGGTCAATGATGACGCGGAGCGTTTCGCCTACTTTCTCTTCAGAGAGTTCAGTGGCGATGTCCTCTTGTAGGAGCATGAGGCGGTCAAGACGCTTTTGCTTTACGTCTTCGGGCACGTCGTCCGTATAGTGCTCGGCAGCATAGGTGCCTTCCTCTTCGCTATAGGCAAATGCCCCCATGCGGTCGAAGCGAGCATCGCGTACGAAGGTCATGAGTTCTTCAAAGTCAGCATCTGTCTCGCCGGGAAAACCGACCATGAGCGTAGTACGAATGGTAATGCCTGGCACTTCGCGGCGCATAGCCGCAAGGAGGTCAATGGTCTCTTGCTTTGTGATGTGGCGTTGCATGCGGGTGAGCATGTTGTCAGAGATGTGTTGCAAGGCGATGTCGAGGTAGTTGCACACGTTGTCATTCTCGCGCATAACGCGGAGCAGGTCCATGGGGAAGTGAGTGGGGTAGGCATAATGCAATCGAATCCACTCCACGCCAGGAATGTGTGCCATTTGTTCGATGAGCTGTGGCAAGCGTTGCTCGTGATAGAGGTCGATGCCGTAATATGTAAGCTCTTGTGCGATAATTTGAAACTCCTTTACGCCTTGCTTCACCAGTTGCTTAACTTCAGTCAAGATGTCGTCCATGGGGCGGCTCTTGTGTTCGCCTGTAATAATAGGTATAGCGCAGTAGGCGCAGTGGCGATTGCAACCTTCAGATATTTTAATATAAGCGTAGTGGGCGGGAGTCGTAATCGTGCGCTCTGTCTCGCTATTGGTGGTAGAAGGTTGCGTGAGTGAGTTGTCACCATCGGCAGCAGCAAGGTCGTTGAGCAACTCTTTCCAATTAAACTTGCCGTAGAACTTGTCTACCTCGGGTATTTCGGCACGCAACTCGTCCATGTAGCGTTCTGACAGGCAGCCCATTACGTATACGTGGTTGAGTTCACCATCAGTCTTCAGGTCGCAAAGTTCGATAATCTCGTTGATGCTCTCTTCCTTGGCCGATGCAATGAAGCCGCAAGTATTGATGACGGCTATGTCGCCATGTGTCGTTTCGGGGTTGTGATATACCTTTATGTCGTGCTCTTTAAAGAGGTTGATAAGGCTTTCAGAGTCGACAAGGTTTTTCGAACACCCCATGGTGATGATGTCGACAGTATGCTTGTAAGAGTTGTTTGCTTGATTGTTGCTCATCTTGTTAGTTTGTTGTGTCGGGCGTGCTTTATATTTCGGTGCCTTCAAAGAGGGAGTTGACGAAGTCTTTGCGGTTGAAGGGTTGAAGGTCGGTCATCTTTTCACCTAGTCCGATGTACTTTACGGGTACTTTGAGTTGGTGAGAGATGCCGATTACTACGCCGCCCTTTGCCGTACCGTCCAGTTTGGTGATAGCGAGCGAGGTGACGTCGGTGGCCTTAATGAACTGTTTGGCTTGTTCGTAGGCGTTCTGTCCTGTGCTGCCGTCGAGTACGAGCATAATTTCGTCAGGGGCAGAGGGCACGACCTTTTGCATTACCTTCTTAATCTTGGTAAGTTCGTTCATCAAGCCAATCTTATTGTGTAGGCGGCCTGCGGTGTCGATAATCACTACATCGGCTCCCTGTGCTTTGGCCGAGTTGACAGTGTCGTAAGCTACGCTGGCAGGGTCGCTACCCATTTGTTGCTTGATGACGGGTACTCCTACGCGCTCGCCCCAAATGACGAGTTGCTCAACGGCTGCGGCACGGAACGTGTCGGCAGCGCCGAGTACGACTTTCAGCCCAGCTTGCTTAAATTGGTAGGCTAACTTACCAATGGTGGTAGTCTTGCCCACACCATTTACGCCTACGACCATGATCACGTAGGGACGGTGGTCGGTAGGGATTTGAAAGCCTTCGGCATCGTCGTTACCGCTTTGGGTGAGTAGGGCACCAATTTCTTCTTTAAGAATGTTGTGCAGTTCGGCTGTGCTGACATACTTGTCGCGTGCTACGCGCTCTTCAATGCGGTGAATAATGTCGATGGTGGTGTCGGTGCCAACGTCAGAGGTGATGAGAATCTCCTCAAGTTGGTCAAGCACTTCATCGTCCACCTTGCTCTTACCAGCAATGGCACGTGTGATCTTGCCGAATATGCTGGTTTTGGTTTTTTCCAGTCCGGCATCGAGAACTTCCTTTTTCTCCTTTTTTGAAAAAATGCTAAATAGACCCATGAGTAAACTTATATTTTATCACCTTCCGAGGGTTGTGACAATCACTTTGTCAGTACAAACAAATACGGAAGAATAATTAGTGGGCTTTGCCCTAAAATATTTTTGCAAACTTACGAAAAAAATACTGAAAGATATTTGTTTCAGCAATAGAAATGTAGTGTGTACGCTAATGAAGGATAAAAATAAAAACGGGGCAACCGTGAAGTTTGCTCCGTTTTTATGCTTGTTCTTTTTATTTAGCCAAGGTGCGGCGTGCGCGACGCTTGGGTTTCTCTTCAGCGGGCTTTTCGATTTTAACGCCTGCCAATTCGGGGTCGATCATGATACGGCCGCAGTATTCGCATACGATGATTTTCTTACGTGTGCGAATGTCGAGTTGACGCTGAGGCGGAATCTTGTTGAAGCAACCACCGCAGGCACCACGCTGAACGTAAACGATGCCCAATCCATTGCGAGAGTTCTTACGAATGCGCTTGAAGGCAGCCAAGAGGCGAGGCTCGATTGTCTGTTCGATGTTCTTAGCCTTTTCGCGAAGCTTTTCTTCTTCGGCTTTTGTCTCGGCGGTGATGTCATCAAGTTCAGACTTCTTCATGTCGAGGTCGGCACGGCGTTCCTCTAATTGGCGCTTAGCAGCTTCGATGTCGTTTTTGCGAGCATCGATAGCGCGTTGTGCTTCGCCAATCTTCTTGTTCTGCAATTCAACTTCAAGGCTTTGGAATTCGATTTCCTTTGAGAGCATATCGTATTCGCGGTTGTTCTTAACGTCGTTGAGTTGCTGCTTGTAACGTTCGATAGCGCTGTTAGCCTCGTTGATTTTTGCCTTTTTGTTGGCAATGTCGGTGTGAAGACCTTCCAATTCTTCGTTGAACTTAGCGATACGGTGGGTAAGACCTTCGATCTCGTCTTCAAGGTCTTGCACTTCGAGGGGAAGTTCACCGCGGAGCGTCTTGATACGGTCTACTTCAGAGAGTGTGGTCTGTAGTTGGTAGAGGTTCTTCAACTTCTGTTCTACAGACATGTCTGCTACGTCTTTTTTTGCCATGATATGGTGAGTTTAATAAGTTTAATAAGTGGAAAGTTTAATGGGTTTAATAAGTTTAGGGAGTTTAATAGGTTTTTGTGAAGTGTTTTTATCGCGTGCTAGGAAGCACGCGTTATGTGGGCGAGTTTATAGCCCATAAAACTCACAAACTTATCAAACTCTTTATTGGGTTCGTGTTGACTTGTGTCTTTACAATGTGTAAGTCTGGCTGTGCTTGCATGAGAATGCGTTCGAGCAATTGAATGGTAAACTGTTCGCTTTGATAATGCCCCATTACGCCAATCAAGAGGTCATTTTCGTGACCAAAGTAGCGGTGGTAACTCATCTCGCCTGTTAGGAAAGCGTCTGCCTGTTGGCTGATAGCTTCGTCGAGTAAGAAATCACCTGCTCCACCACAGAGGGCTACGCGCTTAATGTTTTGTTTGGTTGTGCTATTACTGTTGAGACATTCAATATGGAACGTTTGTTTAACGTGTGTCAAGAATGCCTCTGTGGGGATAGCTTCTGAGAATTCACCTATAATACCGCTACCGCCTTCTTGACCTTTGAGGGGAGCGAGAAAGCGAACGTCCTGTAGTGCTAACTTTTCAGCTATCATGTAGTTTACACCGCCTTGGGCATTATCCAAATTGGTATGAGCTGAATAGATAGCAATGCCCTTTTGTATGGCCATTACTACGCAGCGTTCCACTTGCGTTTGTAGGGTGACGTGGCGCAACGGACGGAATAGTAAAGGGTGGTGCGACACAATGAGGTTGCACCCCAACTGTTCTGCCTCGGTTATTACCTCCTCGGTTACGTCAAGACACAATAAGACCCCTGACACATTTTCGCCCGCTGTTAATCCAATCTGCAAGCCTGCATTATCATAGCTTTCTTGCAGCGGCAGTGGCGCGAACCGTTCAAGGGTCTCAGCGACTTCCTTTATCTTCATAAGTGAGTATATGATGATATGTTTTATGTATATTTCGCTGCGAAGATACAAAGTTTTTTTGAATATAAAGGAATGTTGCGGCGCTTTAATGCGATTCTCTTAATTTTTGACCTTATGATAGCGTAATTGTGCTTAGATGAATCTATGGTGGCTAAAATCACTTAAATTTCTGATAATTAACTAGTTATGTACCATCGTGAGATGTGTAAATAGTGCGTAGATAAAAAATGGAAGTTAATGATATTTAAATTAAGGCCCTAAAATCTTTAATAATAGGATAAAGCAAAAATAACCGATACAAAAAATATCGCACACTATTTTCACAACAAAACAAACGAATGGCAATATTTTTTGTAACTTTGCAGAGCCTTAGAAATAAGAAAAATGCTAAGGAATAACACTGTAATAAGCAAAAACTCAAAAAATAGATATTAATCAATAATGAACGCATTTGTATTTCCCGGCCAAGGAGCACAGTTTGTAGGTATGGGCAAGGACCTATACGAGAACCACCCCATTGCTAAGCAATTCTTTGAGAAAGCCAACGAAATCCTCGGTTTCCGCATTACCGACATCATGTTCAACGGCACTGATGAAGAATTGAAGCAAACGAAAGTTACGCAACCCGCTATGTTTCTCCACAGTGTTGTTAGCGCACTCTGCTTAGGCAGTGACTTCCAACCCGCAATGGTTGCAGGCCATTCTTTAGGTGAGCTTTCAGCCCTTACAGCAGCTCGTTGCTTGAGTTTCGAAGACGGATTGAAGTTAGTTGCCGCCCGCGCCAAAGCTATGCAGAAGGCCTGTGAAGCACAGCCCGGCACAATGGCTGCTATTATCGCCCTTGCTGATGAGAAGGTAGAAGAAGTTTGCGCCGAAGTAAGCAAAGAGACTGGAAAGGTAGTTGTTCCAGCCAATTACAACTGCCCTGGTCAGCTTGTTATCTCAGGCGAAGCAGAAGCTATCGAAGTAGCTTGCCAACGTTTGAAAAAAGCTGGTGCAAAGCGTGCATTGGTATTACCCGTAGGTGGTGCCTTCCACTCTCCCTTAATGCAACCTGCTAAGGAAGAACTTGAAGCTGCTATTGCCAATACAGAGTTCCACAAACCTATCTGCCCCGTTTACCAAAACGTTGACGGAAAGTCCCACACCGACCCTGAAGAAATCAAGGCCAACCTCATCGCTCAACTTACCGCTTCTGTACTTTGGACGAAGGAAGTAAACAACATGGTGGCCGACGGTGCAACCGACTTCACTGAATGTGGTCCTGGCAAGACATTGCAAGGCATGATTGCTAAGATTTGCAAAGGCAATGCCGATGTCAAAGCTCACGGCGTAAACGATTAAACTACATATACCTTATATATAAGGGAGCATTCTTCACGAACTGAAGTGAAAAAATCAACTAAAAGCATAGGTAAAGGTTAAGGCAAATCTAAAAGCCTAACTCTACCTATGCTTTATTTCATCATAAGTAGGTGTTCAAAATTAGTTGATATGAATTGGTGCAGTATTTCGTTCGCTTTCGCGCACCTTTTCTCGCCATGGCAAAATGAAAGCAAGCTTTCTTTTGCTCATCTGGCTTAACGAAAAGGTTCAGAAACATAGGTTGAAGAGGGAGCGTAGCGGGCTACGTGACCGATGAAACCTATGTTTCTGGGCGAAAGAATGCGCCAAGGCATATCGACTAATTCGGAAAATGATTAATATAAACTAATTTTGAACACCTACTTAAAATAAAGACCTTAAATAAAACCACGTTATCTTCAACGTATGAAACCACTCATTTATCAAATATTCACCCGTCTTTACGGTAATCAGAATACCACCAATCAGCGCAACGGCAGTATAGAGCAGAATGGTTGCGCTAAGATGAATAATTTCACAGCTGCACAACTGCGTCGTATCGCCTCATACGGTTTTACTCACGTATGGTTTACAGGACTCATTGAACATGCTACCCAGACCGACTATTCTGCCTATGGTATCACCTCCGACCACCCTGCTGTTGTGAAAGGTCGCGCGGGTTCACCCTATGCTATCAAAGATTATTACGACATCGACCCCGACCTCGCCGTTAACGTCGACAAACGTATGAAAGAGTTTGAAGCCTTGGTTAAGCGCACGCATCAAGCAGGACTCAAAATGGTGATAGACTTCGTACCTAACCACGTAGCACGTCAATACCATAGCGACGCACACCCCAAAGGAGTAAAAGACTTAGGTGAAGACGACGACACATCACTCGCTTTCTCGCCCAACAACAACTTTTATTACCTCGAAGGACAAACCTTACACACCGAATTTGACACCGAGCGCTGTGCACCACAGCCCTATCGTGAATATCCCGCCAAAGTCACTGGCAACGACTGCTTTAACGCTTGGCCCAGCCGTAACGATTGGTACGAGACGGTTAAGCTGAACTATGGCGTTGACTATTTAGGCGGCAGACAGACACACTTTTGTCCCATTCCATCAACGTGGAAGAAGATGACGGATATTCTGCTTTTTTGGGCGAAGAAAGGAATAGACGCTTTCCGCTGCGATATGGCCGAAATGGTTCCTGCTGAATTTTGGGCTTACGCTACCGAGAAGGTAAAAAGCCTTTACCCCAAAGTGCAGTTTATAGCCGAAGTTTACAACCCCGACGAATATCGTCACTATATAGCCAGCGGTTTTGACTATCTTTATGACAAGGTAGGACTTTACGACACGCTGCGTGCTGTTATCACCGACGGACGTTCTGCATCGTGTATTACGGGTTGCTGGCAAAACATTGACGACATTCGCGACCATATGCTCAACTTCCTCGAAAATCATGACGAGCAACGCATCGCTTCTGCCTACTTTGCTGGCGACGCTCGCAAGGCGCTCCCTGCCTTATGTGTTAGTGCGATGATGGGCAACAATCCGTTCATGGTATATGCCGGACAAGAACTTGGCGAACCAGGCATGGACGCTGAAGGATTTAGCGGTAGCGACGGACGTACTACAATATTCGATTATTGGTCTGTTCCCTCACTGCGCAAGCTGACAGCAGCAAAACCAGAAAGTGAAATGAATGCCGATGAGAAGTATCTCTACAATTATTATAAGCAGGTAATTCACCTTTGTAAGACGGAGGCCGCGCTCAACGATGGCAACTTCTACGACTTGCAATATGCTAACTACAATCGTGACTATGGTTACAATTGCGATCGTCAGTATGCCTTTATTCGTAAAGCAGATAACGGCCAAACATTATTAATTGTGGCTAATTTTGACGATAAGAGCGTACACGTTGGCGTGCGCATTCCTGTCCACGCCTTCGACTTCCTCCACCTTCGTAAGGGCATCACATCGGCTACAGACTTACTTTCGGGAAATTTACAAACAATAGAGCTAAAACCAGACGATGTAAGTTTCGTCGACATTCCCGCTTTTAGTGCTGTTGTTTTGCAACTTCAGAATAGCAAAACAAAGTAATAGAAAAGAAAATTGCATTTTTTTTGAAAAAAAGCGCAGAAACATTTGGTAACTATCTCAAAATGCTCTACCTTTGCACTCGCAAACAAGAAATAAGAACAACGGTTATAAAAACCGAAAGTTCTTCAACTTCTTGAGGACGCGGAGTGGAGCAGTTGGTAGCTCGCCAGGCTCATAACCTGGAGGTCGTTCGTTCGAGTCGAGCCTCCGCAACTCAACAAGCAGAATACTCAGAACGAGAGTCCGGCTTTCGGCTCACAGATTGAGGCAATTTTGCTCAAAATCAAGTCAAATGTAGGACACTGACGGTATTATATCGCCAGTGTCCTATGCGTTTTTCCCCGAGCTCAGAGAATACATAAAACAAAGTAAAAACAGCCGTTATACACTAAAACGGCACAAATAATCTTCGTATGAAAACAATCATCACCGCAATGCTCGCAGTATTGACTTTTACTTGCTGCATGGCAAGAGAGAAGAAGCCTGCAATTAAAACTAGGCTCAAGGGCTACCCATCGGGGGCCATAGATGAATATCACTTCCATGCAGGAAAAGCAATAGTCAAAGGGCGTTTTGTCAATCGGACGGAACACAGCTTCTCAACTTTCAATGTGACAGGGACTGACCTGTTCTCGAATCAAGCTTTCGTCAGAACGATTAACATCGAACCCGATGGTTCTTTTCTTGAACTGATTAGTCTGCCGCATTCAGGATGGGTTTACTTCGATGGTGCAGAAATTCCGCCTGCTTTTATCGCTGTTGGTGACACCTTGGATTTATTGATTAATGGCACCGGGGATGAAACAACAATCTCGGGCAGTGGCGCCACTGGCGAGGTGAACAGCGTATGGCCACGGTTGGAGACTCAGTTCGCTTCGAAGGAAACACGAACGCCATGGAAGGAAATGAACCGTGAATTCATGCTGGAGTGGAAAAACCGCAAGGTCAGGGAACTCGACCGAATAGCCAGTGCCATAGATGCCGACACCATCACCTTGCTAAACGGCTGCTCAGACTACGCAAAGGACGTGTTGAAAACAAGTCTCCTGGCCATGCCGCTGGAACAAGCACTTATGGCATTACATCAGTGGTGGTGGAGAACAAGGAGCGAGGACAGAAAGCCTAATCCAGCCCTGACGATTTCCTCTGACTCATTCTTCTATTTTCTTTCGGCAAGGCAGTCCTATTTGATGGACAATCCATTGATGATCCTCGCAGCTGATGGCGGCGGTGTCGTCAACAATATGGAATTCTATGTACTCAACGCATACTTGTACCTGGTAAACGATATGGAAAGATGGAGCAAGTCAACAGACTCCGTCGAGTTGGGCTCTTACAAGGAAAATTTTATCCTGCCATACAACTACGACCCTGAGCTTCACCGCGAGATGCTTGAATACGATAAAGGACGCTTGATTCCCGTGGCAGACTATTATTCCATGTGCAGCGACAGTATCCGCTCGCGTTTCAAACTTGACCATACAGGTTTCATGATGCAGCTCTGCTTGCTTCATCGCGTCCTTGACTTCGACTTCGAGGGCTCTGACGGCTGGTTCCTCACTCGCAAGGCAGAGGAATTGGCTGGAGCTATTCCACAGTTTACCGACCCTTCCATCTGCCACCATGCCGTGGACGCCTACCGCCGTTTTGTCATTGAGCGCGAAGGAAGTGCTCGCATTGATGCTTCGAATCCTACACCGGGAGATTCGCTCTTTCAATCACTGAAGGAGAAATATGCCGGCAACGTCATCTATATGGACTTCTGGGGCATCGGATGCGGACCTTGCCGTAAGGGGATGCTCGACCAGCGTACACTCGTTGAACAATATAAAGAAGCTCCAGTCCGTTTCCTCTATATCTGCAACGAAAAAGACTCTCCACGTGAACCAAGCGAGAAGTTCCTCACCGATAACAACATCCAGGGCGAGCACATCTTTATCTCTTCCGACGAATGGAATCTCCTCACCAACAAGTTCCAGTTTAACGCCATTCCTTTCACACTACTTATTGACAGGAACGGTAATATTGTAGAGAAGAATGTTCCACCCACTGCAGCAAAACTTGACGAATTGCTGAAATAGTGAAAAATGGAGCAAATCCGCAGCAAAAAATCTCTCAGATTTTGCTGCGGATTTGTATATAAATTTTTACCTTTGTAGCCTAAAAAGTCAAAAGTAGAACCAACGTTTTTCCATCTTTTACCCAACGAAAAGTCAGACAAAACTCAGACAAACACGTTGGATTTTGGAGATTTTAAATTTACTCTGTTTACGTCAGAATAAGCATTTTGACTGATAAAGTTGCTATTGACCAACGTTTTACGCAGGTCGAGCCTCCGCAACTAATAAAGCGTAACTTATTGAATAATAAGTTGCGCTTTTTTTGTGTGTTTGTTGCCCAACGCTATACATTATCTTTATAGTCCATTTCAATAAACAGCAATTTGTCGAAGAGAACGTCGTCCCCCAAAAAAGATTGCTACTCCTGCTGTCATGGGCAATTCCAATCATTAGAGGTTAGCTTTGTGTCCTTCTTCTTTATATTTAATATTTTGATTCTGTATTCTATATTAAGTTTACATTCATTTTTGGTTCTGTAAACAAAGGCTGAGTACATCCACCATACAAGACCCAAGACTGCACAAGGGCAACGCTTGTCCTTGGCAGTCTTGGTAGGGCATGCAGAATTATGAAAGTCAGATCCGTCTGCCCTTTGCATAAGATAGGCTACAGCTCAACATAACGTTCAAGTAAACTTGACGTTTTGCACTCGCCTTGCACTATCTTTGCATAAGATAGGCTGCGGCTCAACATAACGTTCAAGTAAACTTGACGTTCTGCACTCGCCTTGCACTATCTTTGTTCCTGAATAGATGACACATTAAAATGTCCTTGTTAATGTAACGCTTACGGTAACTCTTACTCGTACCCCTTGTTCTGCTTTAGCTTTTTGTTCAAATCAAGACATCTTTGCGGTATAGGAAATACGGTTGTGAAGCCCGTCTCCTCGTTTTCAATGGGTACACGTTGGTCGTATGCCTTGGTGTATTTCCCGAATCGGATGAGGTCCTGCCGTCTCCAGCCTTCCCACACAAGTTCCAAAAGCCGCTCTTTGAGAATGTTGTCCAAGTTGGCTTCAACTCGTGGCATCCCGACTCTCTCCCTTATGGCATTCAGCTCCGCAGAGCCGTCCTTGCCATTGCGTACTTTAGCCTCTGCTTCCATCAGCAAGGCATCGGCGTATCTGAACAGAACGATGTCATTGTCAACCTGCTTGCCATCGGAGTAGGCGGTGCGGTCAACCTCGTATTTTCCTACACGTGCGCCAGCGGTCTGCTTGTATGGACTGTCCGTCAGGTTTAGCTTCAGCTCCAATGGGCGGTACACCAGAGGGTTGCCGTTGTCAAGATAGATTTTCTTTCCGTCAACAAACACCGTGTCGGCATAGAAGTTTATGCGAAATCTGCTGTCTTCATGGTCAGTGTCGTATCCGAAAGCCTTGACGGTTGAGACCGTCGCACAGGTGCCGTTCTCCGATGAACCACCGTATGCACCGCCATGCTTGTAGTGGCGTGAGCGGAACAGATAGTGGTATTCGTTCTGATACAGGTTCTTGTCCAACGGTATCGTAAAAATGTTCTCTTGGCTGCTCTCATTGTGTACAGCAAAGTTGGAGGCATAGTCGCTTTCCAACTCGTAGCCCTCGTCCTTCAACTGCTCGCAATACCAGATGCAGGTCTCCCAAGCGTTCTTCCTCTCACCGTTGACGGTGAAGAATATGTCCTTTCCGTCAGGCCGTATGCCGTCCGTCCAGTCGTCATCGTCATAAACCTCGGCGTTCAATGCCAACTTCGCAAGTAGAAAATTCACTACTGGGCGTGTGACACGTCCATAATAGTCACCTTCCTTGTTGGAGTGGGCATCGGCAAGCAATGGTGCTACGGCTTGCAGCTCGTCAAAGATGAATCTGAACACCTCGCTTCGCTTGCTTGGCACAACCTGGTCGAGCTTTACATTGTATGACGTGACAAGCGGAATCTGTCCGAACATGTCCATCGCATAATAGTAGAATAGGGCGCGGACGGCTCTCACCTCTGCCGTGAAGTCGCGTTCCTGTTCCGCCGACAGCAGTTGCCTGTGGCTGTCAATGACAGAAAGCGACTGGTTGGACAGTACGATAACCTTGAAGAGGTATTTCCACACGTCATACAGATAGATGTCATTTGCGCTCCACTTGTGCTGGTACATGTTTTCCCACAAACCACCGTCATACCAGTCACCGCCACGGATAGGTATCATCGCCTCGTCAGTGGTGAGTGTGTTGTAGTCGTATATGCCACGGCAAGTACCTTGCAGTCCCTCAGACTCCTGGTTGCTACCCACATAATTGTACAGTGAAGCCACAGCATTCTTATAGATGTTGTCGGCATTGTTGTAGATGGCTTCCTGGTCGAGCTGGTCTTTCGGATGCTCGTCCAGACAACCGCAGACGCACAACGTCAGTGGTATAGTCAATATGTAGCTAAAAATCTTCTTCATGCTTTTCTTTCTTTAAAATTGTACACTCAACCCCAGCGAATAGGTACGGTAGAGCGGATAGTTGCGCTTGTCGTCAATACCCATAGTGCTATTCACCACATAGCTATTGATCATCGGCGTAAGTCCCTTGTAGCCCGTGATGGTGCCAAGGTTGCTGACATTGCACGACACTCGCAATGAGCGGATGACGCGGCTCTTTAACGGCACGTTGTAGCCTATCGTCAGATGCTCGAAGTTCAGGTAGTCGCCCTTCTCCAGCCAGTAGTCGGACACGCGTTGGTCAACGATGTTCTTTTCCGGTGTACCTTTCAGCACGTTATAGTCGGGGAAACATGACATATTGTTGTAGGCAAGTCCCGTTCCGTTGAATATCTTGTGTCCGAACGCTCCGTTCATCTGCAAGGCTACATAAAAGTCCTTGTATCTGAAACTGATGTTCGAGCCGAGCGTCGCCTTAGGCGTAGCCTGTCCCGCGATGTAACGGTCGCCACCGTCGCTCAAGTCAATCTTCCCGTTGTGGTCGAGGTCTTCGATGTCGTAGGAGTAGCTTCCGTTCTCGTTCTTGACGAGTCCTTTGCAGTGAGGCAGGTAAAAGACCCCGAGAGGTTGCCCGACAATCTGATAGACGATATTGTTGTCGCCGCCGTTCTGTCCTGCACCGTCCAATGAACCGATTGCCGTGACATCTGCGGCTGACATGCTCATTCCGTTGTAAGAGCCGCTGAGGGAGATGAGTTTGTTGCTCTGGAACGACAGGTTAATGTTGATGTTCAGCTCCATATCCTTCTTGCTGATGGGTTGCACCGACAAGCCAAGCTCAAAACCACGGTTTGACATTGCGCCGATGTTCGCCAGTAGGGTGTTGTAGGCAAACGGAGGCACTGGCACCTCGTAGGCATAGAGCATGTTCGTGGTCTTCTAATAGTAATACTCGGCTGTGAGCATTAGACGGTTGGCAAAGAAGCCGAGGTCTGCACCGATGTTGAACGTTGTCTTCGTCTCCCATTTCAAGTCGGGGTTGTTGTTCCTCACCATGCCGAGTGTAACCGTTGGCGAACTCTTTATCGGGACGATACCCGTCTGTCGGACGGTGTTCATAGTGGTGTAGGCTGATATGCCGCCAAGGTTTCCTGCCTGTCCAAATCCTGTACGTAGCTTGAGCATAGACAGCGGTTTCACGTCGGAAAGGAAACTTTCCTTCTTCATGTCCCATGTGAACGACACGGACGGAAAGAATCCCCATGTGTTGTTGTCGCCCACCATGGACGAACCATCACCACGGGAATTGGCGGACAATGTATATCTGTCGAGCAATGTATATGTAACGCTGCCCATCACCGATGCGAGCGACTGGTCCTCGTAGGTGCTTTCCGTTCCACCGTAAGGTCGGGCAGCGGTGGCTCCTAAGTTGTCATAGTTGAAGTCGTTGGTAGGGATGCCCTTGGCATACACCCAGAAGGCAGTCTTCTTCAGCTTGCGGTATTCACCACTTGCTCCGGCAGAAATCTTATGGATACCGAACTCCTTGTTGAAGTCAACGGACACGTTGCCGAGCCATTCCTCCTTCTTAAACTCGCCACGGTACACGTTGCCTTGCGCCCACACCCATGTAGGGCAGAACTGGGCATTCTCGGTGGAGCCGTACAGATAGGAGCCGAAGGTGGATATGCGCCAGTTGGGGTTGAAGTCATAGCTCAGCTTCACATGTGCGTCAAAGTTCAAGTCCTTGGAGTCGTTCTTTTCGGCAAGTACGATACCTGGAGGGTTGATTTTGGCGGCTGACTCATTCTTCAGCCAGTTGCCGTTCTCGTCTGTTCCAGCAGGGAACGTTGGGTTTTGGCAGGCAGCGGAGTAAAACAGCATCTGCGTGTCGAAAATGTCATGGTTCTTGAATGACGAGCCGAATACACCGAAGTCACCCGTTAGTCGGTCGTTGAAGGCTTTCTGCGTGACATCCATCTTGGCTACAAACACACCGTAGTCCATGTTCTTGATAATGGTGTTGTGGTCCATAACGCCGAACGAAGCGCGGTAGTTTGACTGTGGAGTTCCGCCGCTGAATGCAAGGTAATGGTTGTTCACCAAGCCTGTGCGTGTTATCACCTTGTAGGTGTCAGTGTTGTAGCCTCCGTTGTTGCAATATACTCCCAAAGCCTTTGCTGTGGCAACATACTCAGCGGCATTGAGCATGTTGAGGTGTTTGTACATCTGCTCAAAGCCGACATTGCCCTCATAAGAGATTTGGAAGCCGCGCCCCGTGCCTTTCTTTGTCTTTACCTCAATCACACCAGATGCACCGCGCGAGCCGTACATGGCTGTCTCTGCCGCATTCTTCAATATGCGAAAACTCTCGATGTCGGCAGGGTATATCGTGGAAAGCGTAAGCACGTCAGAAGTCACGCCATCGATAAGTACCAACGGGTCGTTGCCTCCGATGATGGAGGTGGTGCCACGGACACGCACGCTGTTGAGCATGGCCATTCTGTCCAGACCGTTAGATGTTACGTTGACACCAGCCGCCTGACCGCTCAACACGTCAAGGGCATTGTTGGCTGCGTCCTTGCCAGTATGATCTCCCAACACCTTTATTATATTGTTCCCGTTGCCAATGGAATCCTTCTGCTCTATCGTGACTTGCTTTTGCGCATGAACTAGAGAGCAGCAAAAGAGTGCAAAGAGGAGTAGTGTAAAATCTTTTTCCCTTCTTGCCATATTCTATTTCTCTTTATGGTGGTCGTAATGAATAGACAAAGGTAACGAAAAGTGAACTACTAATTCATCGGATTTACGCAATATTAACTAAAAAAGACTGCAATTTGTCTGCCTAATTGCAGTTTATAAGAAAAGTAAAAATCACAGATTCATAACATTTAACCACTTAATCTATGCCTTTCGGTTAATTTCTTATTACCTTTGTCTTGTCGTCCACAGGCCAGTGGAAACACGTCTACTGCTCAGTGGAAACACGTCCACAGGCCAGTGGAAACATGTACACTGGCTTGTGGATGACAGCTCTTCGCCGATTTCGTAATAGATAGTCATTGATACGAAAACGTTGAAGTATGCGTAATAATAAATTTAAAACGCTTATAATAACAATGTCAACCATACAATTTCAATTACAAGAAGCCCCACGCCCTAAAGGCAAAGAAGCAAAAAGTTACTATCCCGTGGTGGCTTACGGAAATAAAATCTCAGGAGATCAGCTTTGCCACGCTATTAACGAACGTTGTTCCTTGACCGAGAGCGATGTGTTGGGCGTAATGGTAAGTGTTGCAAAGCTGATAGCTGATAATATTAGTTGCGGTAGACGCGTAGAACTGCCTGGAATAGGCATTTTTGCACCATCTATTGTAAGCGATGAAGCTATCACCGATGTAAGCGATCGACAGATAGCTCGCCATCTTCGTATTGATACAATCGACTTTAGACCATGCAAGTCATTGATGAATAGCATGGAAGATGTTACATTTCATCGTGCCGAACCATTGGTTCTGGAACGTATTTCACATACCGATCAGCAACTTTTAGAAATAATACGTAAGTTGTGTGCCGTCTCGCCTGTTCATACTTTCGATCGTCTGCAATTTCAAGACGAATTAGGCTGTAGCCGTGCAAAAGCTTGTAGTGTTCTGCGTCAGTTGACCGAAAAAGGACTTATCGTCAAATTGGGCAAGTCAAACTCTCCCTATTATGCCTTAAACAATGATTAATCAGAAAGAAAAGATGGATACAATCTGTGCTATCGCCACTCCTGCAGGTGGCGCACTGGGTATTATACGTGTGTCGGGCCCTGAGGCCATTACGGTTGCAGACCGCATATTTCGGCCTCGCGTAGGTGCTCCCTTGAGTCAGCGAGCAGCCTCGTCGCTCACGTTCGGTAATGTTGTAGCCCCTCAGACAGACGAAGCGATAGACGAAGTGCTTGTAAGCCTATTCCGTGCCCCTCATTCCTATACGGGCGAGGATAGTGTCGAGTTTTCTTGTCATGGCTCGTATTATATATTGAACAAGGTAGTAGAACTGCTCTTGGCGCAAGGTTGTCGCATGGCGCGCCCCGGAGAGTATACCGAACGTGCCTTCTTAAATGGTAAGATGGACCTCAGCCAAGCGGAGGCTGTAGCCGACTTGATAGCCTCTACTACCGAGGCCAATCATCGCATGGCTATGCAGCAGATGCGTGGAGGCTTTAGCAAAGAACTGCGCACGTTGCGCGACCAATTACTTCATATAACCTCGTTGTTGGAACTCGAACTCGACTTCTCCGACCACGAAGAATTGGAGTTTGCTTCACGTCCTGAACTCCTTGCGTTGGCGGAGCGCATTCGGAACCATATCAGTACCCTCTGTCAGTCCTTCCGATTGGGAAATGCGCTGAAACGTGGCGTACCCGTTGCACTGGTGGGCGAAACGAATGCGGGTAAGTCTACTTTGCTGAATGCCTTAGTGGGCGAAGAGCGTGCCTTGGTAAGCAATGTGCATGGTACCACACGCGACACGATAGAAGAGATCGTTAACGTAGGTGGTACGCTTGTTCGCTTTATCGACACCGCTGGCATTCGCGAAACTTCCGATACGGTAGAACGTATGGGCATAGAGCGCACTTTCGACAAAATGGCTGAGGCAGACATCGTACTTTGGTTGATAGACCTCACTGCTTATCAAGCGCAGTATGATGAATTAGCCGAAAAGATTGGAGTGCAAGTACAAGGCAAGCATTTAGTCGTTTTGCTTAACAAGACGGACTTGGTCAGCGAGAGTACAATCAACGAGGCAAAACAGTACATCAGCGGTCAGCTGAACAATGCTGTCCCAACACCAATGCTACTTACACTCAGTGCACAAAGTGGTAGTGGCCTTGACCAATTAAAGCAATTACTCGCTGCTTCATTATCAACGCTCCAAGCTGAAAACAATTCGACGGGTACAATTGTGAGCAATTTGCGTCATTATGAAGCCCTCAGTGCCGCCTTAGCAGCTACCGATCGCGTAATTGAAGGCTTACACCAAGGTCTATCGGGCGATTTCGTAAGTCAAGACCTCCGCGAGTGTATCTACCACCTTAGCGATATCGTAGGTGAGGTGACAACTGATCAAGTTTTAGGCAATATCTTTAAGCACTTTTGCGTGGGAAAGTAACCTTTCTGCATCGCAAAATTATGAAAGTAAACGAAGTATTGAAGTTACAGCTACTTCACCGCAAGCTTATGAAGGCTCGTTTTAAGTTGCCGATGAACAGCGAATTGGCAGCTCAGTATCTGATAGCAGCCATCTCGGCTGAAGTGGAATATCGCAACCATCCTCAGAGGTGTACGGCAAGCGTATCGGTGACCGATTGAAAGAGACAATCGAGATTGTACCTTTCTTGAATGGCTCATACAGAGGCTAAGAAACAATAATTGTTCATAAATGTCAAGCCAATGCTCAATGCGCTCCTCACACGGAACACACAAAGAGCATTGGCTTTTTACTTTTCCAACGAGCTATCTCGATGCCGCTAAAACAACGATTTAAAAAATCAGTAAGCCTAATTACCGGTTTTTGAAAACCGCATTAGGCTGCCTCTCCAAAAGGAGTTCTTGTAAAAGTCAAGCATCCTCGGAGTTCCTCGGCTGATCGCCTTCGGGGAGCAAGCTCTGGCAGAATAGGGGTGTTTTATGTCAATTGTTGTAACATTGAAAACACTTTTTCTTTTTCACCACTCCCTTTGGTTGAAAGTCTTAACAAAGGAAGACCATAACATGAAAGTATATGATCTTTCATTAAATCACGTTGATGTTGCTTGGTTTGGTCGTTATGATATGAATATCCATCAGTCTCTATAGCAAGAACAGGCAGCTTAGTAACTCTATTGATTATCAAAAAGTCCAGATGAGTGCTATAGTTTGCAGCATATCTCAGTTCTTCTTCGCTCATAAACGAAGTGTCTTTCACTACCTGCCGAAGTGGAACATGGCACAATACTTTAAGGACATTGAACCTACTGTCTGATGAAATAATTTCATTGAGCATATCGTAAGTCAAATTCTCTGAAACATATTCAGATACTTGTGGATGATTTTCGATGAATGACATACGCTGCTTTGTGTATTGCTCATACAGACAGTCAAAAATGGAAGCTAACTTACTTTCTGTTATCGCACAGTTGTTGTAAGCTATATAATCAAGCAAATCCATAATGTTGCCGTGTTTTTCCTGCTCATTGCCTGTCATCACAAGGCAAAATTTCTTCTTGGCTCTTGACACAGCCACGTTTAGCATGTTGGCATCATCAGCAAAGTCAGTAATCTGATTGTCCACCACACTCATGATGATAGCATCATTCTCGCGGCCTTGATATTTATGAATGGTACCAGCCTTAGTTCCAACCATCTGTCTGTTAAATGCATCCACCTGATTATTGTATGGAGAGATAATACCAATACTGTCATAATCTTTCAGAGCTGGCATAACTTCTTCCTTAACTACATCAATCTCTCGCTGATTATAGTGATTGACGGCATGATTGCCTTTGACTGTCCTTATGGCAGTAAGGACATTTCCTTCACTTTTGTCCTCTGTCATGATGAGCAGGCTGCCGCCATAAAACTTCTGGTTACAGAAATTGATGATGCGAGGATGACAACGGTAATGCTCTCTCAGCAAAGTCTCAGGAACATCCTTTGTCACATCCAATACAGACTGTAAAAAACTGTTTTTGGCACAATCATAACCTTTAGCAATATGATATTGCTTCATAACGGCATCGAGTTTCAGTCTGTCTTCATCTGTCACAACATTTGGGAGTTGCAGCACATCCCCAACAATAACAGCATTAGTTGCACAAGTCAGAGCCAAAGCACCTGTATCTATTGACACTTGTGAAGCTTCGTCCATAATGATATAATCGTAAGGTTTGTCTGTAAACATACACGACCGGGCAGAAAATGTTGTACTCAGAACAACCGGATATTGCTGCATAAAATCCTTCCCATACCTTCTCATGTCTTTGGTGTCGGCAAAAGTCATGCGTTCATGCTTCGCATAGTAGGTACACAAAGTGGATTTGAACAGCGACATAGATATGCCCGTCAACGTTTCTGTCAAGTCTTTTGAGTCATACAAAGCCAGCCTGTTTTCTATTAAAGCTATCCTATGCTTTATTTCTTCAAGCCGATTTTGATAGTAAAGAGTTTGCAATTCCTTGATAAGCGGTGTGAGGTTATTCTTATCAAACAAACTCACGATATGCAGCCTATGCCTGCAAATCCATTTCATCCACCACCACTTTATCTTTTCCTTCCATTTTGAAAACCAATTAGTTGGTTCTGGCTTTTCCCCATTTGTATAGGCTTGAAATTCCAGCCATAGCGATATTATGCGCTTGGAACTTATATGATTTCGCCCAATCGCATTATTATCCAAGCGGTTGTCCATGCAGAAGTGTTTCCACTCCAGTTCAACAGCCTGTTGTTCCTGCAACAATACAGCACGCTCATTCTGCAAGTCATATACTTTGTCAAGCTGTTGTGAAGTTGCGTGCAGCCTTCGTCTGTTATTTATAGAATCTGACATTGGCATTCCCCATGTGCCACATTCTGTAGGGACAGATGGTTGATGTGCAATAAACGCCTCTTTGTTTTCTTTGCTTCCAAGAGGAGCGACAATAAATGAAGTTCCATACTTTTCCAACTTCTCCATTACATTGGTTGTTGCCGAGTTGTTGTTTGACACCACCAGTACGCTCTTCCCCTGACATACAATATTGGCAATGATGTTCAATATAGTCTGTGTTATGCCTGTTCCAGGAGGGCCTTGTATCACACTCATCTGATGTTCAAAAGCTGCGGCAACAGCTTTCTTTTGACTTGCATTACATCCAAAAGGATAGATCAAGTCGCCATGTGTCAAACATTTTGACTTGTGCGCTTTGGGGTTAAGGTAGCAAGCTGCTGCAGATTTCGTGTCAACGAATTCCACTTGGGCGTATATGTCAGCCAAGATGCCCTCATGGTCTCTATCCTTGCCAAGAGGATTGATGATGGCCACATTCTTCAAGTAGGCAAGAGTATCTCTACTTGTCTCTTCTGCCAGGCAAGATGTCACGGCGACAATTTTACTTTCATCACCTTCTTGCACATAGCCATTGAGGTGTGTTATTCGCCAATAGCAATTCGTGCCACAACTGAACTTCCATATCTCCTTGATATCGTTTTGTTTTGAGCCTCCGATAAATACATGGCTATTTGTAGGGTCAAGCCACTCTGGATTGCTGAGCCATACAACTTTGTCCATTCCCTAGTTATAGCTCTTCCCATTGTTCTTAAACCGCACACGATAGCCACTCGCCCCATTCCTTATGATTGACTCGATTTGCAAAGTCTTAGGCTCTCCGTTGAGCAATATGAAATGACGTGATAAATCCATGTTAGAATATTGATTGATGATTAGTTTATCTCACCGCTTTCCCAATTCATTGTAAGTTGCCAATCCTTTCACCGTCAGCAAATACTTCTGGCGAGGATGACGAGGCGAGTTTGGATATTTCATTTTTACCAAGCCTTCAGTAATGGCTGGCGTAAGAGAATATTCAAGGAAATTGGGACGATTCTTCAAACCGACCGCCTCCATCATTTCCTTTACGCTTTTTTCATATGTGCCAATCGCAACAAGTAAACGTTTTATATTTTCAGATAACGTCGATGCCGTTTCGTCAAAACTTGTATGGGTGCTTGTATGGGTACTTGTATGGGGTTCGTCAGTATCGCTATACCCTATAAGCATATAACGGTTCTTCAGTTCATGATGTTCGCCCAACATCAAATTACGGAAGAACCTGATGAGGAACGACTTGTTGGGCTCTATACCCTTTGACGGATTGCGATAGTTCGCACGAACAAGGGCATTGCGGAAGTACCAAGAGTTGTCGGCAAACAAATCATTGTCCACCTTAAATCCGATAGAGCGCAGGTATTTGATGACAAACACCGCCGTTGTTCGTGTGTTGCCTTCACGGAATAGGTGGTTCTGCCATAGCAAGGTGACGAAATCTACAATGTGACTGATAATTTCATCCGTTGACAGTCCCTTATAACTAAAGTCCTTTTCTTGCTGAATGTCATATCGCAACGCCATCATAATGTCGGCAGCACGGCCATACACAACGCTATCGCCTTGCAGCACCCATTCCTTTTTGCTGATGTCATAGGGGCGCACCTCACCAGCATGTTTGAATACACCCTCAAACAAGTGCCTATGGATATTTAGAAATTCCAATGCTGTAAACGAAAAAGACTTCTCGCTCAGTAGCTTGGCTATATTGGCAGCCACACGGTCGGCCTCTTCCATTTCGGCATCGTCCTCGTCATGCGTAGTTTTGTTGACATAATACGACTTCAACTGTTCGCGCACATCATCAATGGTAATATCGCCCTCAATGTGTCTGACAGCCGTCTCTTTCAGATAGTCAGACACCTTCAGTCCGTCAACATCTTGCAGACCGATAGCTGTGCGCCATACCGAAGCCCTCTCTCGCTTATGTGGCTCAGCCACACGATCATAGGCTTCGAAGTCAAGGTACAGTTGCTTATTCTTGTCGTCCATCATATTTAATTCTTATCTTCGCCAAACATTCGCTCTATTTGCTTATCAAAATCAGACATTATTTCACGATCTTGAATAATGCGATACTTATCGTATTTTTTGCGATTGACTATACATCATCACCTCGTCAAACCATTTAGCCGAAGGTATTCGAATTTTTCGGATAGTATCGTACAAATGGTCTTGTTAGTCGTATCTTCTTCCATAATATTCTACATCGGTTTAATCATGGTTTCTGCATATTTATTTGTTTCAACAATCGAACTCACCTTCTGCATTAAATACCGCATCAAAATCAGCATCTGTCAAGCAATTGAGTACTTTGTTTCTTACAGTTATTTTGCAGAAATCCAACCGAAGCATTCTGTCTCCCAAAGAAGTATGGCGAAGTCTCAGCATTTGGATTCTACTAAAGCTTGGGCATTCTTGAGCATACTTGGCAAGGGCTTTTGCTTTTGGCAGATTGTCGGCCTTGTCATCCCTATGTGGTTCAAGGATGGAAAAGTCATAACCACCATTTCCTTCACTTCTGACGACAATAAAGTCGGGATAAAATCTCTTTATTTCATTGCCGCACTCATACGGAATACATAAAGCCCAAGGTTTGCGGTCTTGGTTGCGAAGCCAGCACACATACTGCGGATGCTTTCGTTCTTCATCAAGAGTCAGTGGCTCCCATCCTTTCAACTTGAATGTGGCTGTACCTTCTGCATTCACAAACAGATGATCGGTACAAGTGTCGCCATCGTTATCAAGGTCTACATTGATAGTTTCTGGCAAACGAAATAAATGCTTGGAAACCGAACTGCCTTGTGCAACGAGGCTATTATATTGTAATCTATATTTTTCAGAAAGACGTTTAGTTTTGGGACGATACAAGTCGGCCAACCGTTCAAACTCACCTTTGGCATAACCCATTAGTAAATCACGCTGATGCTGGTCGGCTGCATACAGAATAACATCATACATATATGAATAGTCGTCATCTTCTCCATATACATCTGCATATCTGTCGCCTATGCCTTCACCACACAACAAAATATTTGCTTGCTGATATTGGTGGTATAGTCCGGCATCAGTTTTTGAAAAGAGGTCTGGACCTTGCTGAAAATCGTATGTATTTCCACTCTTGTAAAATTCTACACTAAGGGTGTTCAACTGAAAAGTCAAAGCTTTTTCGACCAATGCATCATATTCGTTTGCAGCTTTCAGCTGCTCTATACCCGTTGGCGGAATTAATTTAAGTTGATAAATATGAGTAAAAGGTTGTATATA
>OMCE01000189.1_pt1 | contig 32257 bp, 28 predicted proteins | sample 1644981 | NCBI WGS metagenome assembly OMCE01 (sample SAMEA103958151, study PRJEB25191) | human gut metagenome | reverse complement strand
TCCAGTAAGTAACTCGATGACCGAGCTTTATACGGTCATGCGCTATCTCCAGTACAGTACGCTCCAGCAAAAGAACCTGACCCATTTTGATTCCTGGGCATCGACCTTCGGAGAAACAACAACTGCGATTGAGCTTGCACCGGAGGGAACCGGCTATCGTGCCAGAACCCGATTTGCGAAGTTCTTCAACCTGCCTGAACTGATGAATATGTTCAAGGAGGTTGCCGACATCAAGACCTCTGACCAGTTGCATCTCCCTGTTCCCGAAGCAAAGTTTGAAACGGTTGTGGTTCAGCCCTCTGAGTACCAGAAGGATATGGTGGCTTCCCTTTCAGAGAGAGCAGCAGATGTTCATGCCGGTATTGTAGACCCGTCCGTCGATAATATGCTCAAGATTACCAGCGACGGACGAAAATTGGGACTGGATCAGCGGCTAATGAACACCCTGTTACCCGATGACCCTGACAGCAAGCTCAATGCCTGCGTGGGAAATATCCTGCGTATCTGGCAGGACGGTCAGGCTGACAAATTGACCCAGTTGGTGTTCTGCGACCTTAGCACACCGAAAAATGATGGAACCTTCAATGTCTATGATGATGTCAAAACCAAGCTGATTGCAAACGGTGTGCCTGCGGAAGAAGTTGCCTTTATCCATGATGCAGATACCGAGGCAAAGAAAAAAGACCTCTTTGCCAAGGTTCGTACCGGGCAGGTGCGAGTGCTTCTTGGCAGTACGCAAAAGATGGGTGCAGGAACCAACGTCCAGGACAAATTGGTGGCAGTTCACCACTTGGATGTGGGTTGGCGTCCGTCTGATATGACCCAGAGAAACGGTCGTATCATCCGTCAGGGCAACCGGAACAAAGAGGTTCAGGTGTATCAGTATGTGACCGAGGGAACCTTCGATGCCTACCTGTATCAGACCTTGGAAAACAAGCAGAAGTTTATTTCTCAGATTATGACCTCCAAATCACCGGTTCGCTCCTGTGACGATGTGGATGAGCAGGCGCTGTCCTATGCGGAGATCAAGGCGCTGTGTGCCGGCAATCCGCTTATCAAGGAAAAGATGGACTTGGACATTCAAGTGGCGCGGCTGCGGACCCTGAAAGCTGCCTACACCAGCCAGCATTACCGATTGGAAGATGCGATAGCCGTGGCTTTCCCGCGCCAAATCAAAGGAGCCGAGCATCGAATCCGTGCATTTGAGCAGGATATTCAGACAGCAAAAGAACACCAGTCTTACGATGCCGATAAAAAGCTCATCTTTTCTATCGAGTTGGACGGGAAAACCTACGATAAGCGCGAGGATGCAGGTAAGGCGCTGCTGGGGCTTGTCGGTGCAGCAGTGCGGGCAACGAAACCTGTGCCGGTAGGTCACTATGCAGGCTTTGAAATCACAGTCGAATATAAACCGCTGGAAAAGGTATTCCATGCCCACCTTGTTGGCGAGGCAACGCACACGACAGAACTGGGTAGTGATGCTGCCGGCAACATGATTCGCTTCCAAAATGTAGTTTCTGCTCTGCCACAGGACCTGAACCGACTGCATGGCAGTCTGGAACAGCTTACAAAACAGCTTACCAATGCAGAGGAAGAACTGAAGCAGCCGTTCTTGCAGGAGCAGGAACTGAGCGATAAAAGTGCCCGCCTTGCCGAGCTGGATGCCCTGCTGAATGTGGGCAATGATGCACCCATCATTGAGGGCGAAGCGGAAGAATTGGAAGAAGAACCGGAGGATGCACTGATTCAATCGGATGATGAATTGGAACGGTAAATCGACAGCCTTGCAAAATAAAATCATTCCTGTATGATGAAGGTGGAGGTGGAAATTATGCTGATTCAACTTGGAAAAAATGTCGCTTTACTCTGGATTCTCAGGATTCTTGCGGTGCCGGTCGTGCTGGTGCTCTTTGCAGCTGGCTTTCTCCTCAATCTCCTGTATGGAGTTGTGGGAGCTTTTGGCGGGTTGTTGTCTCTCCTTGGCGGTGTTGCTGCTGCGTTGGCGCTGCTGGATGGCTGCTATGGGGAAGCAGTAGCTTCTGCCGCCGTTGCATTTCTGATCAGTCCAATTGCGCTGCCGCAGCTGCTTATGTGGGTGGGCAATCTTCTGATTTGCGCCGCGTCCGCGCTGTACACTTACCTTTATAGATTGTGAGGAATCCCATGAAAAAATCTATGTTGATTTTGACCCTTATGGTTGCTGCCCTATGTGGATGCTCTGCACAGCAGCCGACAACCCTTGAAACACCCGAAAGCAGCGTGCTGGTAGAGGTCACGCCGGAAACCAGCAGCGAAGCAACGCCGACTGCCACTCCTGCGCCAACGCCTGATCCGACGCCGGTACCAACGGCAGAGCCTACCGCAACACCGACCCCTACCGCAGCCCCGACTGCGAAACCTACCCCAGCTCCTACTGAGGCTCCTGCCGCAACCGCTGCACCTGTGCAGCAGGCGGAGGCATCGCAACAAGTTTCCATGAGCTATGGTGCCGTTCCCTTTGACCTTGCAGCAGGGACCGACCAGTGGTGGAGCATTGACAGTTCCGATTCAGCTTACTGGGCGGTAGCGGAAAATATCAACGCCATGCGCGCTGCGGCTGGTCTGCCTGCGCTGACCGTAGATGGTGGCTTAAGTTCTATTGCAAACTCCCGTTGTGATAGTTTTGCATCTGGTGGCTCGTTTGACCATTCCGGTGCCGTCTGCGGTGAGATTATTGCAGCCGGTCCGTTTGCATCCGCAAGCAGCGTTTGTGCTGCATGGCAAAGCAGCCCCGACCACTACGCCAGCATCGTGTCGCCCAACTATTCCAGCATGGGAATCGGATGCTGGTTTTGCAGCACGGAAGCAGGACAGTATACCTATTGGGCAGTAACTTTTCAGTGAGGTCATAAACATGGAACGAAAAAAGACAAGGCTGAACGAGTCCGAAATGAAAGTTATGCAGATTATCTGGAACGCCGGGCACCCCATTACAGGGCAGCAGGTTCTAGGCCAGATCACCGAGCAATATAAAGGTTCGTGGCATCCGCGAACGATTTACCCTCTGATGAGGAAACTAAGCGAAAAAGGGATGATCCGTGATGTCGGCAGTGCCCGCGTAGGCAAAGTCTATGCGCGGCAGTTCCTGCCTGCAATCAGTCGCCCGGAGTACATGGCGCTGAGAATCATGGAAACACTGCCGGAAGCAGAACTTCCGCAGTTTCTCAGCTACTTTTCCTACTAAGTGACAATTCGTATAATAGCTTTTCCCGGCAGCAATGCCGGGACTTTTTATTGGCTTTCCAGCGTCTGTACCCACAGGCGCTGTTTTTATATAGATGAATTTTGACAAAGAAAGGACTTGTGTGCAATGAATCACAAATTCAAAATGAGGCAGCGCGTTACAGCCCTTTGCATGGCGGCGATAATGTGCTGCGGTATGCTCCCCTATGGGGCGCTGGCGGAGGACAGCGCAAGACCGGTTGTGGTCGCAACGCCGGAACAGGCGGCAACGCAGGAAGCAAAATCCGAAAGCAATGCCAACAGTACCGCAACCCCGGAAACAGCCGATGAATCCCCGGACGAGGATGCTCCACAACAGGAACCTGAAACAGAGGGTGACACTGGCGGCAGTGACGAACTGTACGAAATCTGGCATAAGATGTACCCCAGCTTGACGCAGGAGCCGACCGGATATTATCTGGATTCCTATGGCCTGCCGGTACTGGTTGGTGAAACCAAAATCAGCATTGAGGGCTGGGGCAATGAAGATTACAGCAGCGTCAGTGATGATTCTTTCCAGCAGGTGGCGCTTGATGCTGCACTTCTGGATGCGGACAGCACGACTGCTGCGTTCCCGCACATGGATGGCGAGGACTACGCCATCGTGCCTATCAGTATGCAGGTTATGTACCCCGCCAACGGCAGCAGCGCGGACATTACGCTGCCCGATAATGTCGAGCTGCTGGGATATAGCTTTACCAGCGGCGATTTGACCCCGGCAACCGAAGAAGAACGCCAGAGCCAGCTGCATTATGATTTCTCTGAAGTTTCCGCAAGTGTGGCGGGCATCTATGTGAAAGCCAGTGAGGATTTCAGCGTCACCATGACTTACACGGATGCAACGCAGACACTGACGAAAATCGTCCATGTTACGCTGGACGATTCCGCACCGGTGCCGGGTATTTTGCAGGATCGCTTTGCACAGGAAACGCAGGTTGCAATGTGTTCGGCGGATGAAGGTATTGCAACTTACGCCGGATTGCAGGTTACCCAGTGCGTGAATACCTCGGTTGGTTGGATGAACTATCTAGGCGGTCAGCCTGCCCTCTGCGGTGATCGCGGCAAGTGGGCATGGGGTCCCGGTGCTACCTATAAGAACAAATATCCACCGGTAGCCAATTATACCCCCGCTGGTCAGGTGTGGGTCGAAGCTGAATACTTCAACAAAGGCTGGGTGCCGGATCAGGCCACTTTGTGGTCGAAAGGCTTCAATAACGGTGCGCCTGCGGTTGCGAGTCTTGCCTTAGATGCAGCAGATAACGCAACAGACAATTACCTCGCACTGCTGTCTTGGCAGGCAGAACAGTATCCTGACAGCATCGCTGCCGAGATCGTCAATGCACCGGAAGCCTATGCGGCACCGACCGGCAAGACCGTGTATGTGGGCACGCTGTATACGCCCAGCAATGCTGCATGGCAGCGCTTTGTGGTTCTGAACTATACCCCGGTTGTGCTTAGCGGCGACAGCGAGATTCCCGGCTTTGAAACCGGTGGCGAATCGGTGGATAAGCCGTGGAGCGCCAGCTATGAGCGCAGCGAGTCCTTGGATTTTTCCTATACGGTCAATACCGACAAAATCCAACTGGACACATTGGAAAAAGTGGATGGCGCAGGCATTGAAATTGCACCGATCCTTGATGGCATCCCTGCCGACATTGACGGCGGCAGCTGGACAATTACACCGGATGGGATGCAGTCCGTCACGACCAGCGGACATACGGCAGATGACAATTACCACCTGAACGGCGGCGATGGTTCTGTAACATGGACGGTGCATTTCAGCGTCAGCAAGTCGGCCTCCCAGAGAGGCAGCATTACCGCCAACAGTGAGCAGGACGCCGATGCACAGGCATCTGCCGCGCAATCTGCTGCACAGAGCGCCTGCGAAGGTCAGGTCAACGGGGAAATTGAAGCGGCACTTTCTGCTGCCCATAACTACTTTGACAACCTGAAATTCTCCTACAACGAAGTGACGGTGCCCCACGGCTTTGATGTTTTCGGCGGCGACCTTGGCAGCAGCCAGACCATTACCGTGCCTGCCAACAGCAGCAACGATTACCTTATGAAAAACGACGAGTGGTCTGTCAAAGTTGCCATATGCAGAACGATGTATGGTCTGTAAAGGTGTCGCTTGATAAGATCGACAGCGAGACCAAACAGCGTATCAAGGGTGATGCAGCGTTCAAGATTTATGAATGGGATACCGTGCTCCAACGCTATATTCCCGCAGGCGGCTATAACCAGTATGCGGTGGAACGCCAGGCGGACGGCACCTACAAAGTCATCAACCACAGCAATTATGCCAACGGTTCGGATAACATCTACTATACTCAGCGCAACGAGGGCCGTTTTGTGGTTGTGGAGAGCCGTGCCCCCAGTGGCTACTATGGCGACTGGACGGATGTAACGAACCCCGGTGCGGCAGGTTCCGTTTTGGGCAAACGTGCCTACGCTTTTGAAATCACCAAGGCGCTGGATGGGCAAACTCTTTGGCTCGGCAATGCAGACTATAATGCCGATATTACCACCACCAACAACGGCGGCACTCTGATCGACACCGGTGAGGCCATCGTCACGATTACGTTTGGCGACCGTGCGGCGGATAAGACTTATGAGACTGACCCTACAGGTATTGCCAACAATGAAAAATCCTACACGATGCACGCTGATGGCGACAAAATGCAGAACGACCGCGTTCTCGGCAGTATTTTGCTGACCAAAGTCGATTTGGATGCAGCGCGGTATCTGACTGCGGGAAGCAACGGTGATACCACCTTGGAGGGAGCCGTCTACGACCTGTATGCAGCGGATACCATCGCACACCCGGATGGCGTCACCGGCACAGTGGATTATTCCAAAATTTTGGATGCCAACGGTAACCCCATCTGGCACACCACTGTGCTTACCAACGGCGGCTGGGATACGGATTACCTGCCTATTTTGCAGAAAGACAGACTGGTTGCCTCTGCTGCCATCAAGGACGGGAAACTTGCTTTTTCCAACCTATATATGGGGCGCTACTACCTTGTCGAGCGTGCCACAGGTTTGGTGCTGCCCATTGACGGCAACGGCAAACTGTATACGACCGGCAAATACCCGCAGCTGAATAAGAAGCTGGAGCACACCGGCAAGTATGCGGCCCTTGCCACCAAGGGCGGCGAGTACACCGACTACATCTACAAAAACCAGTATTCCGCCGTAGCCGAGAGCCGCAAGCTGGACGGCAGCAAGGCATGGGATGGTTATTATCTCTCCTATGCCACCGGGTATCTCTGCGATGAGGTCAACCACTACAAAACACTGACCTATGCAGATGAATCCAGCTACCATATCAGCGCTGAGCAGGAAAGCCAAGATGAAGTCCTCAAATCCGGCTTCTCGCTGAATAAGCTGGTTTCTACCACCGGTCAGCCCTCCCCGGCGCTGAAGCTGGAGGGTGCGGGCTTTACCGTCTATCGCATTTCCAAGCTGAGCAAGGAAGCGCAGTTCACCACAAACCCGGATGGCAGCTACAATGCACAAAGTATTTTGGATGTTTACCGCAAAGACAACTACGATAATTTGACGCTCAAGTACGATTTCACTGCCGAGGGGCAGGCTGTTGCCAATATGTATGAGAGCAACGCTGCCACGGTAGAAGCCTACAATGCCACCCTGACCGCAGATGGTGACTACGCCAACGGCAAAGGCAATGGCTGGGTTCCCACTAATCAGGATGCAGAGTACCGATTGGCAGAACTGTACACGAACGAGGAGGGCATCATCCGCATTGAGGGTCTTCCGTATGGACAGTACCTTGTTGTCGAGACTACGATTCCCAAGGACGTGTTCCAGTGTGACCCCTTTGTTGTAACGGTCAGCAAGGACAGCCCGCAGAGCCGTTTTTCGGTTCCTGCCGGCAGCGTCACCACCGCCACCAACAACTACATGGCCTATAACGTGTTGGATGAAGAATTGGAAGGTTACTTGCAGCTCGTCAAGACCGATACCGAAACCGGCAAGACGGTCAAGATTGCGAACACTGCTTTTGCACTGTACAAGTTGGATGATAAAGGCAACAAGACCCGTATCTCGATGATTGATCCTGCCAGCGGCAGCGCCACCAAGAAAACCGATGTGTTCTACACCGATGCGGATGGCCTGATGAAAACGCCGGAAAAACTCCCGCTTGGTCGCTATTTCATTGAGGAATTGCAAGGTCCCGAAGGCTACTACAATGATCCTGCCTACTCTGTAGAATTTGAAATCACTTCCGAGCGTGTCTGGCAGGTCGTGGGCAACGCCACCAATGACATGGACGAGTACATTGTAGAAGAAAAGTATTTCAACCATGAAACCCTTGGACAGTTGACCATCCGCAAGCTGGGCAATGTCCTGACCGATTACAAAGACGGGCAGTTCATCTACACGCAGGATAATTTGGCAGGGGCAACCTACGAAATCCACGCGGACGGCGATATTGCCACGCTCGACCGTCAGGGCACTTATTGGTATAAGGATGGTGACCTTGTTGCCACTGTTACCACAGGTGCGGCAGGTCAGGTCGATGAGGTGAGATTTGCCCCCAATCGTACACAGGCCACCTATGATTTCCTCACCATCTCCCATGACGGCACCAAAGGTGAAGTGACCGTGACCCTGCCTTTGGGCAAGTACACGATCACCGAGGTCAATGCACCCTATGGCTTTGTGCTGACGCAGCAGAGCTATAGTGTGAAATTCGGCTGGGACAACCAGCGCAATGATATTGTGCTGGCGAAAACCATCGTCAGCCACGAGCAGGATGGCGACAAAGGGTGTTCATACGGCATTGTCAATGTTAAAGATGCTTCGGATGCCCATAAGACCGCACAGATCCTTGTCTTTGAAAATGCGCGTGTGCTGCCGGTTCCCGAAAAGCCCGATGACAAGGTCAGCAAAATCGGCGTTGGCATCTATAAGCAGGACCGCGAAACACTGACCTATCTGCCCGGTGCTGTGTATGAACTGTACACGGTGGACGATATTTTCGCAGCAGATGGCACGAAGCTGGTGGACGCCGGTGCAAAGCTGGCAACCAGCAGCGCCACCAATGCCAGCGGTTTTACTTGGTTTGATGTGGATGTGCCCATTCGCGCCGAAACCTAACCGGACTCCGGCAATAGCGGTAAATATCGCATTGTCGAAATCACCGCCCCTGCTGGGTATCTTCTTGATAACAGCCCCATCGAGGTCGAGTTCACCTATGCCGGTCAAGAAGTGGCATGGAAGGTAGTGGATGGCACAAACACCAATTTGCGCACTACGGTGAACATCTCCAAACAGGATGTCACCAACGGCAAAGAGCTGCCCGGTGCCAAGCTGGAGATCCACGAGGCAGATGGCAAGCTGATAGAAGGCTGGACCTCTGCCAAGACACCGCATACCGTGCGCGGTCTGGAGCTGGATAAGGAATACACCCTCATCGAAAAACGTGCTCCTGAAGCCTATGCAGAAGCCGAAAACATTGTGTTTAAGCTCGTACAGGTTGGAAATGAACAGGAAAACGAGGTCCATGTAAAGACCGATGGTACCTGGGAAAAGCTGGACGACACCACCGTAGTCATGCAGGACGCACCTGTATTGGATATTGACAAGGTGGACGCAGGCGGCACCTTGCTGCCCGGCGCAACGCTGACCATCCGTGATGAAGATAAAAACGTCATCGACACATGGGTAACCGACTCCAATACGCATCATGTTCCGATTTCGGAAGATGGCATCCACCTTTCTGACGGGAAAACCGAGCATATCTACACCCTGACGGAAGATGCCGCGCCTGCCGGTTATGAGGTGGCAAGTTCTGTTCAGTTCAAAGTCGAGCTGGTAGACGAGACGGTCTGTTTGTATCTGCGCACAGATGAAAAGGCAGACTGGGAACGAGCCGATAAGCGTCTTATCACGATGGTCGATAAGGCAACCCCGCACCATGAGGATACGCCAGAACCTACCCCTGCACCTACTCCGGCTCCCACACCTGCCCCAACACCGGTGCAGACCCCCGCACCGACTTCCACCCCCGCGCCGCAGCTGACGATCCCCCAGACCGGAGACACGTTCCCGGTGGCCTTGCTGGTCGTTGTTGTGTTCGGTTCTATTGCTGCCATCGGTGTGCTGACCTACAAACGCCGCAAATCTGAAGCTGATACCGAGGAGGACGACCAGTGATATGATTTATACCTGCATCGCAGACGGAATCCGCAGTCCGCCTGCGTTTTTTCTTAAAAATAAATATAAGGAACCGATGAAAATGCAAAATGAAAACACAAAACGCGCATGGCTGTATGCGCGAATTCCCGGTAATGATGACGAAACACTTCGCTGCATCCGAGAGTGTGCAACGAAAGCACAGCAGGACAACTGCAATATTGTCGGTAACAGCGCTGACGAAAGATATGGCTGGCTGCTGCGCCCCGGCTACCGTGAAATGATGCGGCAGGTCAAGGCCGGGGAAATTGACTGCATTTATATTTACCGTATGCGCCAGATCAGCGGCAAGGAACAGCATCTATTTCGATTTTTCCAACAGGTCATGCAGCATGGCATCAAGGTCGTAACGCTGGAATACAGTCTGCGCGACAGACTGCATGAGTACAGGTTGGGAATGAAAATTGAAAACTATGCAGCGCGGCACAAAATGCCCTTTCAATGGTGAATTGCGAAAAATGTCGCAAGAAGGGATGAACTATGATCGAAGAAACCGCAGTTCGTGTGGAAATCAGCGCTGCGCGGTTTGCCAGCCAGAGTATTTTTGATATTCTCCGGCTGACGGTGCAGGCAATGAGCAGCCAAAATTATGGGCAGCAAAGCCTGAGCGCGCTCAACCGGCAGGAACGCCCGCTGGCATCGGTGGACGTGAATAAAAAGACGCTGCCCTACATCCGCAGGCAGCTGAAGCAATATTCCGTAGATTTCTCTGTCACAAAAGACCGAGACACCGGTCAGATGTATTTGTGGTTTAAGGGACAGGATGTGGATCGTATTCAGACTGCGTTGGAAAACTGCATTGCAGAGCGCGGCAAAGAACGCCCAATTCCGGAACTGAGAGAGCTATGCGACCGCGCCGCGCAGCGGGTCAAAGAGATGAACCAGTCCCGCCCTGTGCCGCCGCCGGAACATGGAGAACGCCTATGAACCAGCCGAAAAGAAACCTGAAAATTTGGATACCCATTGCAGCGGTTTTATGCTTTTGGCTGGGTGACTGGATGGGTCACACATACGAACTCACCGAGGGAACTACTACGCACCGGCTGACAGCTGCACTGAACCTGAACAGCCTACTGCTGCACCCGTTCAGGCTCTCGGCTGACGCCTTTTCGCTTGGCTGCGGTATTGCCGCAGCGCTCATGGCAGGGCTTATTTACCTTTGTGTGAAGTACAGCAAGCACCGCCTGATGCCCCAGAAAGAGTACGGCAGCGCCCACTGGGGCACGCCGGAGGATATTGCACCCTTTGTGGACAAAGACCCAAGTGAGAACCTGCCGCTGACCGCCACCGAAAGCCTGAGCCTTTCCCCCAAGATGAAGGTTACCGCCAACGACAACTACAACCGCAACAAAAACGTCATTGTGTTCGGTCCGTCCGGCTCCGGCAAAAGCTACAGCGTGGCAGGTCCGCAGCTATTGCAGTTCAACAGCAACTATGTGCTCAGTGATCCGAAGGGAGAGTTGCTTCAGGAATATGGCAATGTCCTACTCTCTCAAGGATACAAAGTAAAAGTGTTCAACCTGAAAGACCGGGATAAATCCGACCATTATAACCTTTTCGCCTACATAAAAAATGAGGATGATATTCTGGTCGTCACCAAGAACCTTGTCAAAAACCTGAAAGAAGATCCCACCGCCAAGAGCACCGCCGACCCGATATGGGAGGAAGGCATGACGGCACTGCTGGAGGCACTGATCGGCTATGTGTTCTACGAATTGGAGCCGGAAGAACGGAACATGAACAGCGTTATGACGCTGCTCCTTATGCTGGAATCGCAGGGGGATGGTCCTAACAGCGTAAGCCAGCTGGACCTGCTGTTTGATGACCTGAGCATCAACAAGCCGAACTCCTTTGCTGCAAAGCAGTATAAGCTCTATAAGATGGCTCCCGGCAAGACCGCACAGAGCATCAATGTGTCGCTGGGGCTGCGCATGAGCGCATTCAACATTCCGTCCATTGCCAATATCTGCGCGGACGATACGATTGATCTGCGGGAACTGGGCAGCGAGAAAAAAGTGGCGCTCTTTGTTGTTACGCCCGACACAACAACCGCTTACAATTTCTTGGCGGCAGTTATGTTCCAGCAGTGCTTTCAAATTCTGGTGGATATTGCAGACCATCGCCCGGATAAGCGCCTGCCACGGCATCTGCGGTTCATCTTGGATGAATTTCCGAACATCGGCATGATACCGGATTTTCAAATCCTTATCAGTACGATTCGCAGCCGTGACATTGCCTGCACCCTGATTTACCAGTCATTGAACCAGCTGAAAAGCCAGTACAAAGATGACTGGGCGACCATCTATGAAAACTGCGATTCTATGATCGTTCTTGGCGCAGGCGGTAACCCGGAGAATCTGGAGTTCTTCTCCAAGGCGTTGGGCAAGGCAACCATTGAAGTGATGAACACATCGGAAAACAAAGGCAGCCAAGGCTCGTATACGAAGTCCTATCAGGCTCTTGGACGTGAGTTGATGACCCCAGAAGAAATCCGAACCATGCCCCGGAACTGGTGCCTGCTGATGATTTCCGGCGTGGCACCCTTTTATTCGCGCAAATACAATCTGAAAGATCATCCCAATTACCATTTGGTAGAAGCGGAAGGCGGCAAGCCTTTCGACTATGACAGACGCGCAGAGCAGTCTTTTGCGGATTTTATCAGCAATGTGAAGGACGTAAAGACCGTAAATCTCTGTGCTGAGAATAACAACTGAACGGAGAAATATAAAATGGAAATGGTATCTACGATTACGACCCTCATCTCGAATGTTGTCACCTTTGCCGGTGGCCTCCTGCTGCTGTTCGGCGCGGTAACGCTGGGCACCAACCTGAAGGACCACAACGGTCCCGGTATCAGCAGCGGTGCATGGGCAATGGCAGGCGGTGTGCTGATTATTGCGGTCGCCACCTACTTTGGCACACTGACGGTCGGGTAAAGGAGGGCTGCACTATTTTTGAAGATACGATACGCAGCCAGTTGGAGGGCATTTCTGCCACGGTCAACTCTATGGGGCAAAATTCCGGTTTGCTCAGCAGCCTGACAGACTGGAACAGCACCTTGGCGGGCTATGCCGACAGCATAAGCACCGGCGTGGTCATGCCGGTGGCGCTGACCCTGCTGGCGCTTTTTATGATTCTGGAGTTGTACAATGCCACCCAGCGCATTGCCATGAACGGCAGCAACAACGCTTTTACGATCCAGCAGATTGCGCTGGTCATGCTGAAAATTGTTGTTTGCCGGTGGGCGGTAGTACATACAACGGAAATCCTGAACGCACTCTTTGAAGTTGCGTCCACCGTGACCGTTGGCATATCCGGTTATGTCGGCAGTGGCGAAGTCAATACGACCGTTGATATTGAAAATGCTATTGCTGCGCTGCCGGGCGGCATTGGCAATATGCCGGTGGCGTTGGAGCTGATGGTTGTTGGCTGGATGCTGCGCATTGTGAACATCGTGGTCAACACCATTGTGGCAGCGCGGTTTATAGAGCTGTACGTCTACAATGCGATGGCATCGCTGTCCATAGCCACACTCTGCTATCAGGAGCTGCACGGTATTGCGGTGAACTTCCTCAAATCCTACCTCGCGGTTGCCTTGCAGGGCGCAGTGCTGTATCTGGTCATCGGCTTTTACCCGGCACTGGCCGGTTCGCTGGGCACCGGTGGCAGCATCACGGAGCAAGCGTGGGCAATGCTGGGGCAGTCGGTGATCCTGCTGGTGGCAGTGTTTATGAGCGGAAAGTTTACGAAAGCCATTACCAATGCAATGACCTAATACCATTTGGAGATTGAAAAGCTATGATTGCCACAAAAACAAACCTCGAAATCACAGAGTACAGAGAAAAGTTCTTTTTGGGGCTATCTCTCCGCCAGCTGGCCTGCTTTGCTGCGGCTGCGGTGCTGGCGATTGCGACCTGCTTTGTCTGTCTGCACTGGCTGCGGATGGATATGCAGGTCGTTTCTTATATCGTCATGGTGGAGGTACTGCCTTTTCTGGGACTGGGCTTTATCCACCGTGACGGTTATCCGTTTGAAAAGCTCGTGAAAATTTACTGGGCATGGCACAGCGAAAATGCAGCGGTGCCGATCCGCCCCTATAAGGAGAGTCGAAATGTTCAAAAGAAAAGAACTCGCAGAAATTCCGAATGTGAAACCTATTGCCGCCGAGACAAAAAAGCAGCGCGCAAAGGAAGGAAAGCAGCGGTCAAAGCAGCTGCGCAGATCCGCAAAACAATCCGAAATGAATGCCGCGCAGAGCGCCCGCAGCATCAAGAAGCGCCGTGCACCTGAGAAGGCTGCGGACTGTCTGCAATACGAGCGTATGTACGAAAGCGGCATCTGTGAGGTGGAGCCGGGACTTTTCTCCATGACAATGGCATTCACGGATGTCAATTTTCAGCTGGCGCGGCAGGAAGAGCAGAAAAGTCTTTTTACCCAATACAGTGAATTCCTGAACTATTTTGACCCAGACACGCATCTGCAAATTAGTCTTGTGACCCGGCGTGTGGACGAAGCAGAATTCCGCCGCGACACTTTCCTGCCGCTGCGCGGTGATGCCCGTGACCGGTACAGCGAGGAAATGAATCGCGTTATATCGGAGAAAGCGCTGCAAGGGCAAAATGGACTGATTCGGGAGAAGTATATCACTATCAGCTTGCATGAGGATGATTACAGAAAAGCGCAGGTTCGGCTGCTCAAACGCGCCGAGGACATCCAAAACCTGTTCAAGCGCATGGGCAGCGCTGTACGCAGGCTCTCCGGTATCGAACGCCTGAACCTGCTGCATGGTATTACCCGCCCGGAAGAGGTCATGGCATTTTCTTATGATTGGCTGCTGGCAGAAGATTCCCTTACGACAAAGGATTTTATTGCGCCCAGTGGTTACAACTGGAAGCCGGAGCATGATGATTCCCGCGCTGTGTACAATGACCGCTACCAGTTTGGCGAGTATTATGGCAAGGTGCTGTATCTGCGGGATATTGCCCCGCAGATGAAAGACAACCTGCTTTCGCTGCTTAGTGACTTGGACTTTGATAATGCAATTTCCATTCATGTAGATGCCGTCGAGCAGCGCGAAGCCGTTGAGCAGGTTCAAAAGCAGTTGGCTTATATGCAGAAAGAAAAGGGCGATGGCATGGTCAATGCTGTGCGCATGAACCTGCCCGCCTACATGGGTGTGCGATATGAATTGACCAACCAGATTGAAGATGCCGAGGAGTTGCTGGACAACTTACACAACTATAACCAAAAGATTTTCAAAGTCTGCATCCTGATCCACACCTATGGCCGCAACGATGCCGAACTGGACGAACGTGTGCAGCAAATCTGCAATACTGTGCAGCAGCAGACGTGCCGGTTCAGTCCTATCCCGTTTGAGCAGTGCGCTGCCATGAACAGCGTTTTACCACTTGGAAAGAAATGGCTGGCGCTGGAGCGCACTCTCCTGACAGTGAATACCGCTATCTATGTGCCGTTTACTACGCAGGAACTGTTCCAACCCGGTGGACTGTATGAGGGCACCAACGCCCGCAGTAAAAATCTGATTATGGTCAACCGAAAACTGCTGCCTGCCCCGGCTGGTATGGTGCTGGGCATGACCGGCTTCGGAAAATCCTTTGCTGTTATGCAGATGATGGCAGGTATCATGCTGCGCTGGCCGGAGGACGATCTGGTCATCATCGACCCGGAAAATGAATATGCGCGGCTGGTCGAGGCTTTTGGCGGTGAAGTGATTGAAATCTCGGCATCGAGCAAATCTCATATCAATCCAATGGATATTTCGGAAGATTACGGCGATGAAGGTAATCCTATCCAGCTGAAAAGCCAGTTCCTGCGGGATTTCTGCCAACTGGTTTTGAACAGCAAAGAGCTGAGCGCCCAAGAGTGCAGTCTTGTGGACCGCGCAGCGCTGATTACCTACCAGAAATATTTGCTGCATCCGGAGCGTGAGCAGATGCCCTCGCTGCATGATTTTTACAATAATTTGTCTTTGCAGGGGCCGCAGGCAAAAGCGCTTACGATGGCGTTGAGTATGTATGTGGATGGCACAATGGACCTGTTTGCCCACCAGACAAACGTGGATTTGCAGAACCACTGCATCTGTTTTAATACCGTGAAACTGGGCAAAAGTATGCAGTCCATCGGCATGATGACGGTACTGGACCAGATTTGGAACCGCATCACCCGAAACCGCGTGCTGGGACGCCGCACTTGGATTTTCACCGATGAGTTCCAGCTCCTGCTGGGCAACAGCGCCTGCACGAACTACTACTTCGAGCTTTCCAGCCGTGCCCGCAAGTGGGGCGCAATCCTGACTTCCATTACCCAACACGTTCGCTCTGTGCTGAACAACGAGGATGCCCGCCGTATGTTGTCCGACTGCGGCTACATCAAGCTGTTGAATCAGGCTCCGGACGATGCGAACGACATTGCACGGCTGCTTCATATCTCCGATGAAGAAAAGCGGTATATTGAAAATGCTGAGGTTGGTAGCGGTCTGCTGATTGCAGATAAAGTAGTGGTACCTTTCAACAATACTTTCCCGCAGGACACCGCGCTTTTCCGTCTGATGGATACGAATCCGGAATCAAAATAAGATTTCAAAGTGATTCGCGTTCTTGTAATGAGGGCTGTTCGCGCCCATCTTGCAGAAAATCGGTAGAAAATGATTCTAACGAATTGAAAAAATTTAACCACTCGCCTTTATGAGGAAGTAGAATTACAGCTTCACCAATTTTACTGATGACTACTTCGTCCCCAGTAAACCGACATTCGTCAGGAAGCAAGATGAGTTGATCTTGCCCATTTTCAATTATATTTGCAGTCATCATAGCACACCCCCTATAAGCACAGTATATATCAAGAAATGTCTTGTGTCGAGCGGTGTGGAATACTTTGTCCGCACTTCATTAAAGGACAAGCCATTTTAAGCGCAGGAGCAAACAATGTCAGATTTATTTACCCAGCAAAGTACAATGCCAGAACTTTTCAAGACCGGCGAGGACATAGCCGAGGAATTGAAGTCGCAAACAGTAGAATCAAACACAGCAACGGATTTACTATTAAATGGTGATAGCAAACCAAATAGATTTTCCAGACAGTGTGCGGAAAATGAAGAACCGGATGCGGACTTAACAGAAAATCTGCTACATGACGAAAAGAGTAATAAGAATACTATCACCGGCACAAATACACCGCGCTCCAGCCGCGCCAGCGCCTATTATGATTTGCTGCGCAGCCAGCACAAAAACGGTCACTATAAAGCCCCTGCATACAGGGTCGTAGATGCCATAGAAAGCCCACTGCAAGCTGGTGCCGGCGCTTTGAATTATCACGATGACTTCGATACGGATGCCATTCAAAATGCAGGGCTGCACATGGCAGTGGCGCAGACTGTTGTGGAAGGCAATATCATGGCCGCAGCGGCAGATAGTGCTTTTGTAATTGGTAAGCAGACCGGCAATATCCTGAAAGACCTGAAAGATGAGACAATCAATGCAAAAGGCGCCTTGAAAGCCGGTGGGCAGGTACTGCGCCTGCAAGGTGGAAAATCTGTTGTAAAAATCGGTGGTGCGACCCTACGCAGTACAGAGCAGTACCTATCTTCATTTCAGGTTTCAACGGATGATTTCACCGGCAGTGTTCCGGGAAAGGTCAAAGAGGCTGCTACCAATACCGGGAACATTCTGAAAAAGATAACCAACGTGGTCCTGCACCCACTGCGAAATCTGATTGCTATGGGAAAAGTGGTCCTGATTGGTGCGGTTATTTTACTGTTCCTGATTATTGTAAGCCTGTTGGGACAGATGAGCGGCACAACGTCCACCTCTGTGTTTGGCGCGAATCGTATTGAGGACATTCAGATGCTTGTGCAGAAAATCAACGATTACCGCAATGCAGCGGTTACGGAAGGCATCTATCAGGCATTCCAGAATGACGTTGACCCCAATGGCAATCCCTATGGGTACGATTCGCTCACCGGGCAGCGCAGCAATAATTTGCAGCATGGTGTCACTTGGAACTATGCCAATGGCATCTACAATGACACGGCGGAGATTATTTCCTTGGCAGCAGTGTATTACCAGCAGGACTGGCCGCGTTCGGAGCTTTTGTCCGCTTTCAGCGACAATGAGTCCTTTACAAAATTCTGCCGAGCACTGGCAGCGTATGGTCTGGATGTGACTGCACGAGAGTCAGCTCCTTATTCCTGCATGGGCTATGGCGGCTGCGTGAACGGTTACCGCAGCGAAGGCGAGGTAGTTTCCATCAAGGACTACCGCCTTGAAACCCATACTTGCAGTGAGGGTGACGATGCCTGCGGGCAGTACGATGCCGCCGCAGAGTGGCACTGGAATGAAGGCCATGCAGAAAATAAGAGTTATTCTATATGGAAAGAGGACGGCACACATGATGTGACCGTCTTTTTTCCTGTCATTTTCCCGGATGGTGCAACAGGCTCTGAACTTTCCGATTTGCCGGAAGAATACAACGCAGTTGCTGATGGGAAAATCAGTGCAGCCGACTGCACCGGCAATATTGTGCTGGATGAAAGTGCCAACTTGTACAGGGGCGAACTGAATGACTGGTTTTATTCCCCTGACGAGCTGACGGTCACTTTTACTGTTGTGACCGGCGAGGGTGATGATGCAGTTTCCGATGATTACGAGGTTACGTTCTCCAATGCAACCGCCATACCTTGGTGCCCCGGAGAGTTGAACGATGGGCAGTACGGCCACTACGATCTCGACTGCACGATTTATCTGACAGGCTATGACCGCTACACAGACCCGGAAACGCAGGCCCCAAACGGTGCGGACGGCGGAACCGGAAATCTGGAAGCGCTGGCAGAAAGTTGTGATGCAGGAACTTTGACCCGGACAATCATTAAGCAGGATCAGTACGGTAATGAGTATGCCGGTAATGCGGTATCCGCCCGATATACAAAAACGATCACGCTGCCCAACGGCGCGAGAGGATTTCAGGGGTGGTATAAGGATGGCGAAGATAATTATGGAAATGTGGAATGGGCATCGCTTCTGTATCGCATGGACTGGGAAGAACTGTATGGGATTGTGGACGGCATAAAATGCCGCGCCACCGGCAGTGGCATGACCGAGGAAGAACTGCGGCAGCTATTTGCCAGCCTGAATATTGACGCCACGACCGCACGCGGTCAGGTGGTCGCCTTTGCGTTAAGCTGCCAAGGAAAGTTTGTCTATGCCCAGCCATCTTCGCTGCGCGGCGGGCCGGGCAATCCAAGCGTGGGCATCAATCTGGATTGTTCGAGCTTTGTCCAATATTGCTATTGGGCGCAGAACCTGCCTTTTTCCGCAGGCAGCACAGCCGCCTATCGGAATGCAGCAGACCTAGTAAGTATTTCCCCGTCTGAAGTGCAGCCGGGAGATTTGCGCGTGGTGTACGCCTCTGGCGGCGAGCAGGGGCACGTTCAGATGGCGCTGGGCGGTGGTGCGTGGATCGAGTGCTGCTATGGCTATGGCGTTGCGGTGAATATGTCCAACGCCTGGATGGAGAGTAGGCCGTGCTATTACTTCCGCTATGCGGGATTCTGAGAGGTGCTTTTTATGAGAAAATTTCTCGCATTACTTTTTGCGCTTTTACTTTGTACAGCAACAAAAGTCTATGCAGAAGATACTGCTACTGTAACGGTGACGGTCAAGGATTTGCCGCAAAAATTACAGAACCGCACTGTGATTGTCACACTTGGCAATGGCCCATCTGATACCGAATCAACAGTTATTGTTCTGGATGGGCTGAACAACTACACAGAAACAGTGACAGTTGTGCCGTCAGAATATTACTGCGCTGCTGCTGTGCAGTATGATGCCTTGGGGGATTATCCCTTGCAGGAAATCAACCAAACGACATTTTTGCAAGCAGAAGGCGGGAATCACTACGACCTGATTTATACCTTGGCAGACAGCAGCTGGTATGAGAGTGTGACCGGCCAGCAACGGCACTATACGTTGCAACCGCTGGAAACGCCACCAGAGAACTATGAGCCAAAACCGGCGCAAGTAGGAGCATACCTGACCGCACCGGTTGGCTTTTCCCAACACGTGATAGTTTACTTACAGAATTTGTACACTGATGATGTCTATGATTTGGAGCTTTATGAATCGAATGTGTTAGCCGCTGTTGAACCAAATGCACTGAGCGGAAAATATGCTTTTCTTTCTGCTTATGTTGTTGGTGATGCAGAAAACCGTTACCAATTCAGCTGTGAGCAGAATGAACTCTCTACTGAAAACGGTGTGGACTTTCATTTGACGGTGACGGACACTGCCAGTCCAGACCGCGATATGAACACGCCAAGCCGAGATCAAAACAGTACGGTGCAGGTGGCGAACAGTTTCAACAACAGAAATACGGATGCACCGCAGCAGCCGACCGCAGAGCCGGAGATTGCTTCCCAACCTGTAAAGCAGCAGGAAAAGCAGCTTGATCTGCTTTCATTTCTGCTAGACTTTATGCCGGTGGTGCTTGTGGGCGCGGTGCTCTTTGCAGTGCGCCGCAAGCGCCGCCATTGAGCCCCGCAGGGGTAACCGGGAGCGTGAGCGACGGTTAGCAAGCATTGCATCTGTATATACACAGATGCGTTCAGGGACACCCTGAAACCCGTTTTGGGGAATATTCCCCATGCCCTTTTGACGAGAAGTGGACCGGATAGATGAAAAAGAACAGAGAACGACCGATCAGCAAACTGCTCTTTTTTTCGGAAGAAGAGCTTCAAATTATCCAGAAAAAGATGCAGGAAGCCGGGATGACAAACTTCTCCGCTTATTGCCGGGAACAGCTGGTTAAGGGCGAAGTGCGTCATTACGATTTTCAGGTGCTTAAAGAGCAGACGGCTTATATTGGGCGAATCGCCGGCAGCATAAACCAAATTGCAAAACGCTGCAATGAAAATAAGTCGATTCACACCAATGATGTAGAGCAGTTGCGCCGAGAATTTCTTGAACTGAAAGCAGACTATCTGGAACGTGTGGTTAAGCTGTTGAGAAAAATTTATTGAATAGGAGAATGACGATATGAATCAAAATGAAGAAATCCGTGTGTTGTATGTGCAGCCGGGCAAGTATCCAGAAGTAATCAAAATTCCCAACACGCTGGAGTCTTTTCAAAAATATGTTGGTGGCGATATTGGTTATGTAACTGTTGATAGAGAAGCTGTTGTTATTTTTAACGATGAGGGAAAGCTGATTCCATTACCCCCGAACCGCCTGTATGGTAAAACTGATTTTTTTGCTGGCGCATTTCTGATATGCGGAGACGGTGGTGAAGATCTGATAAGTTTGACGGATAGTCAAATTACAAAATATGAGAAAAAATATCACTCACCCCTGATTTTCATGGAGCTGTATCCAAAGCCGATTACTCTCAAATGCACACCAGAATTGTATGCCAAATGTATGGGAGAGGAACATCAGCATGATACACAAGAAAATGAACGTGATGAGAGATAAGTCCATTTGTATGGAAAATCGTGAAAATGGGCTTTGCTCTTATTGAAAAGCATGATATACTATTCTTACATTGTACTGATGTAAGGAGAGCAGCGATGGCAGGCACAGAACGGTATGTTCGTAACAGCACAGCAGATTTTCTTGTGTTCACGAAAGATTCAGAGACAGATGGCATAGAAGTTCGCGTTCAGGATCACGAGGTCTGGCTGACGCAAAAAGGCATCGGACAACTGTTTGATGTTGACCGCAGTGTCGTTGCCAAACATCTGCGGAATATTTATGCGGAAAATGAATTATCCGAAAGTACAACTTGTGCAAAATTTGCACAAGTTGCAGATAATGGCAAGACCTATCACTACAAATTCTACTCCCTGCCCGCCATTATTGCTGTTGGCTACCGCACCAATTCCACCCGTGCCACGCAATTCCGTCAATGGGCAACCAAAGTGCTGGATACATTTACCCGGCAGGGATATGTTCTGGATAAGGATCGGCTTATTAATGGGCAAATCTTTGATGAAGATTACTTCGACCATTTGGTTTCCGAAATACAGGAAATCCGCGCCAGCGAGCGCCGCTTTTACCAGAAAATTACGGATATTTATGCTACTGCCGTAGATTACTCGGTAGACAGCAAAACGACCAAAGATTTTTTTGCAACCGTTCAGAATAAAATGCACTACGCTGTTCACGGCAGTACTGCCGCAGAGGTCATTGTTCAACGGGCAGACCACACAAAAGACCACATGGGGCTGACCTCATGGAAGAATGCCCCAAACGGGAAGATAGTCAAAGCCGATGTTTCTGTTGCAAAGAACTATTTGCAGCAAGATGAGTTACAAGAACTGAATGAGATTGTAACAATGTACCTTGACTATGCAACGCGCCAAGCACGGCGGCATATTCCTATGACGATGCAGGACTGGGCAGAGAAACTGGACGCTTTCCTGCAATTCAACGATGCCGAAATTCTAAAAGATAAAGGAAAGGTTACAGCGGCAATCGCAAAGGCTTTCGCAGAAAGTGAATTTGAAAAGTACCGCGTTATACAGGACAGGCAGTACCAAAGCGATTTTGACCGCCTTATGATGGAGGCGGAGTCAACAAAACAATAATTACAGGCAGATGCCCTATGTGAGATTCATTTCACATAGGGCATCTTTCTTTTTAGGGAGCTTTTTATGGCTATCACAAAAATTCATGCGATAAAATCCACCCTTGGCAAGGCTCTGGCCTATATCGAAAACCCAGACAAGACCGACGGTCAGATGCTGGTATCAGGCTATAATTGCGAGCCTCAAACAGCTTCTATCGACTTTGAAATGACAGCAGTGCTTGCGCACAAGGCGCGGAACCTGAAAAGAAAGCGTTCCACAAATCTTGCTTATCACCTGATACAGTCTTTTTCTCCAGAAGATGCTGTCACGCCTGAGCAGGCGCATGAGCTGGGGAAGAAACTGGCATTTGAATACACGGGCGGAAAGTATGAGTATGTAGTAGCAACTCACATTGATAAAGGTCATATCCATAACCACATTATGATCAATGCAGTTTCCTTTTACGACTATAAGAAATTGAGAACCGTCCCCTACCGAACGGCACGTCAGATACGGGATATTTCCGACCGCTTGTGCATGGAAGCTCATTTATCCGTAATTGATGACCCGCAGAAAATTGGGCAACTGTACCCTGAAAACGCAGGGAAAAAGAAATCTGTATCCAACCGGACGGAAATCCGAAAGAGGCTGAATTTTTGCTTGGAGCGGGCAACGGATTATAGTCAGTTTCTTTCTATGGCAAAGGGACTGGAAATCACACCTACAATTCGCGGTAAGCATATTAGCTATTTGCTGGAGGGTGCGGGTCGAGCAGTCCGGGATAATAGCTTATCTGATACTGATACATTTACCTATGCCGGTATTTGCGCCCGACTGTCCGACAATGCACAAGAGCAAAAATACCTGAGAAAGACAATTACCGGCATCCTCAGTACAGCGACCGGCATGGCGGACTTCGCAGATAAGCTGAAAACGGCAGGTATCGAAACCAAAGTGAAGAAAGCGACTGGGCAGGTACTGTACCGAGCCACGGTGCTGGATGGTGCGTGGGTTCCAGAAGATGCACTCGGTTCGGAATTCACCAGCGAAGGAATTGAGTATGCACTGAAGAATGGAAAAATGCAGCTTTCTGATGGGGTAGAGAATTCGCTGCTCGACCGCTATCAAAAATTGACGATTCAGTATCCAGAAGTTTGTACGGCAGCGGTGAAGTTAAGCAGCCGCCAAATTCTGTCTGCGGGAAAAAATGGTTTGGTTCTTCAGGCTCACGATGACAATGGAAACCCCGCCAAACTAATGGTCAACAAAAGTGAAGTAACAACTTCGCCGGATGGCGAAATCATTTTTAACGTCGGAAACGACTTCTCTTATGACTTGGTTTATGAGGACGGAACCCACGGCACGATCCGAGGCGCAAAGCTGATCCAGCAGATTGACGAGGAAAACCACGTAGAGCCTGTGCAAGTCATCCTTTCGGAAAATCAGATAAAAGCTATGTCTATTCGAGGCGTGACGCTCCATCTACCGCAGAATGGCATTGAACAACTATTTATACCTGAAAAATATGTGCTTCGTGATTTGGATGCCGGGCAGTGTACAGTGCTTTTATATCCCAACCAGCAATATAGTTATGTCCCCATCGGAGATTCAAAGAAAAGGCTGAACATACAAGGTGACCGTCTCTCTGAATTTCTGGGAAGTTCAATTAATCCTATAACGGAAAGCACTGGACTAAAGCGTAAAATTGCTGCGGTAGAACGGCGCGCAGGAATTGAAAATGCGAAGTTCCTCGGCAAAATGTTGCAAGGCATGACCGATAGCAGAATCCACACCACCGGCGATTACGATAAAGTTATACATAATCTTGGAAAAACGCAGATCGGACTTACAAATGAACTGGCAGAGGTGAAGCAGAAGCGAACTACCTACGCAGCTGCTGCAAAACATTTGCAGATATGCAGGACTTATAAGCCTGTATGGATGGAGTATGCAGCAAAACCCTTAAATCAAAAGATGGAATATTTCAATCAACATAGTACTGAACTTCAAGCATACCGCAATGCAGCAGCATACCTCGAAAAAGAGGGCATCGACCAATCGGTAGAGATTGATAAGGTAAATGTCCTCGCACAAGAAATGGGGCATCGGATGGATGAATTAATGGAACAATTAAGAGACGTAAATTTGCAGGAACAGAAAGTCCGTCAGGAACAGCAAACTCTTGCTGAAATTCAATCGGATTTGGTTGAATGAATGCCTGATTTGTACAAATTTTTGTTAAAAGTTCAAAGTACAAATTATCGGACAAGCGAGGATTTATAATAGAGTTGGCGATACTATGCGCTTGTATGGAAAATGTTGTGCTTAACCGTGCAAGTGTGTGAATACACATTTAACATCAAGTGCGTAAGAGTAGAAACCTCTGAATATTAATTGTTAGCATTTTGTAAAATCGAAAAAATAGGCTCCAAAATTTCAGCCGATTTGTTCTCTTACCTTTTGAGGGAAAGTGACAAACGTGTGCCAATTTTGGAGCCTGTTTTTTATTATACTATGTCTGTTTGGCTCCGGAATGGCCCGTGCGCCTCATCCTTTACTTGCTCTTAAAAAACAAGTAAACGGAGGAAGTATTATGATTCAGGATGAACTTCGGGCATTATATGATCAAATGTCTGACGAAGAAAAGAATGAGAATAGCGTTCTGAAGGGGCGCTTCACCAAGTACATTACGCGGCGGCTGGAGTGGCACGCAATTCGCTATGCTGCCCATAAGAGGAAAAGCATTGTAACGATTTCACTTGATAATATTCTGGATGAGCCTCAAGACGAGCGTGCTGCCGAGATGTTCCGTGAAGTGGAAATCAAAGTGGCGCTTCAGCAGGAATTGCAGCGTTTGAAGCAGGAAGAAAAAGAACTGCTGGTGTATCTCTTGGCGCTGGATATAGATAAGATTGCCTTAAAAATTGATTGCTCTGTATCGAACGTCTACCGTAAGCGGAGGCACCTTTCGAATAAGTTGGAAGGATTAAAAGAGTGACGGTGCAATGAAGAGTTTTGATGAGCACTTTAAAGGCGCTAAAAATTATAATCAGGAGGACTTAAAGTGGTTGCTTGCCTGCTATTATGGGGCGATGATGAACCTGTGCAACGAGTACAGCTATTTTGGCGATGAGGATTTGTTCGGCCTTATGCTAGAGTGGTTTTGGTGGGACTTCGAAAGGTTCGAGGTGCGTAATGACACAGATAAGCCCCTACATAGAAAAAGAAAGTATAAAAGGAAGTAACCGTACCGGTTTTGCAGTGTGAATTTTGTGCTCTGTGTTAATCTGACGAATAAGTAAAAATCTGCCTGTACGAGATTTCATTCGTGCAGGCAGATTTTTTGATAAAAAGTGTGGTTTACAGTTGCAGCCCGTTGACCCCTTACGCATCCATAAAATGTTGCATACACATTTTACGTGATAGTTCAACTTTTATCAAGAAAAAGTCGCGCATTCAAGATAACAAAATATATAAAAGAATATTGTCTAAGTCATACAGTCTTTCCAAAAATCCAAGCTCGTCCAGTCGGCCATGATAGGATATTTTATCACTGCAACGGCGATTACTTCTATGTTTTTCTGCGAAAGAATCATAGGCACTGCTCCTTTGCTTCAACGAACCATTTTTCATCTTCGTTGTACAGGAAACTCTCATGTTCGCCGATCATGACCGTATAACGAATTCCGCAGCCACCCACCTTCGTGGAAGCCGCCCGGCACTTATGCTTCAATCGGTCGATCTCATACACCCGTCCGTCAATCCAGCGAATCAGGCGCGGGCGGATATTTCCCTCTGCATCCACATCCAAATTCACAGGTACATATACTTTTCTACATTTCTGTTCCGACATATTCTACACTCCTCCTCTGTAAACCGGCGAATGTGTTGACTTCTTTTAGCAAAGAACTCACCAGATTCTGCCGGTGCTGTATTAACCAATCATTCCTGTCGGCATAACCAAATCCACTTTTCGCTCTGTCGGCATCCTGCTTTTCTGAAAAAGTACCCCATTTTTAATCGCATCTTTCCCGAATCGGAATCGAATCTGCTCAATCGCTGCGTCCAGCCGTTCTTGGCGGTCCAATGATTTCATATCGGTGAATAAAGGCAATTTCAACGACCTGCTCTCCAGCATTCCCATACTGATTCACCTTCTGAACGACCCCCTCTCGTTTCGTTAGGGGGCCTCTGCAATGGCGTTTCACTGCGGCGTAGGGATTCACATACCCCAACGCTTTCGCCACATCGCTTGCACAGAAGAAGGTCTTACCCGCCTCTTGCAACACGCGGATCGAACCAAACTCCTGGTTCTCAAACACCTCCATCATCTGCCTTGACTGTCCGCCATGACTGCCCACATCGGTGTCATGGGTCTTCTGATTGAAATCCGTCATACCTGTTACCTCCTGCTCAAATTTGTCTCGCCGGATTTCGGGCGAAAAAAATAGAGCCTCGACCCATTCTCGTTTTCAAAGAATGAGCCAAGGCTCTATGTAAATCAGTCAAGTATGTGTTCGTCCGTCGATGGCAAAATTGGACTTCATTTGCTCCTATTGTCCACCAGTAATTTAACCCATAAGAGGTCAAAATGGGCTTGTCCACCAGTAATTTGACCACTATAAACCCATAAATTTCCGTTCAAATTCCATCAAAACCGAACAGTCCAGACAGAATTTTGGGCATAGAAAAAGCCCGGAAAATGGCGTATTTCCGGGCTTTTTTAGCATTATTAAGCTGTAGATTATCGCTTGCTGAACTGCGGAGCGCGACGAGCGGCTTTGAGGCCGTACTACTTCTTCTCGCAAACCCGAAATCCCTTGTGTATCAAGGGTTTTCGGTATCGCTCTCGGAATTTAACCCCTAATTTAACCCATTACAAACTCAGTCAAACTTGGTTAGGCTGGTTGACCGAACGCTGTGTTTACAACAGCCGAAAGCTGTTCGGGTTTATTATATTTGACCTTTGCGTAAATGTCCATCCGCCACACAAAATTCAATTTGTTTTGCATATTGTGATTGCCGTCTTTTAGCCAATTCTATCATTTTTTTGCTGTAATCAAAAGCGACAACCGAAGCGCCTCTTTGTGCAAGATACGAAGAATAATTTCCATTGCCACACGCAATATCCAAAATGTAATCCGCAGGATTAGGAGATAGAAGTTCCGTTACTTTGGGACGCACTACCTCTCTGTGAAATTCATTAGATTCGTCACCCATTGCATTATCCCAAAATTGTGCGTTCTCCTCCCAGATTTTTTTACTTTCCTCTGTTCCCATGTTCTCTCCCACTCCCCAAATTTGCTTTTTTGCTTCCATTAAATCTTCCTTACTATATTCCATTGTTACCCTCCATAACTTCTGATTGTTGCCGTCTTGACGATTATGTATCTTTACATTACCTTCTGAAACATATGGCGCACCTTGTCCAGGCGGCTGTTTGGACGGCGGGGCTGGATGACCGGCTGACCGACAGCGGCCTGATATCCTTTCAGCTCTGTAAGGCATACGCTCCGCCCGTTGGTGTAAAAGGCCAGATCAGTACGGTATGCCTGTATACAGCGGGCGGGAATCTCGCCAGTAAAGACAACTTCATCCTTTTTTACCTGGGCCGTTTCGATGGTGGCACAGTATTTCGGTGCATCATGATAAGCCCTGGAAAGGTATTCCTGGGGCGCATAGAGGATGAAGGAGAGATAAGGTTCCAGCAGCTGCGTCCCCGATTCCTTCAATGCCTGTTCCAATACAATCGGGGCCAATGAGCGGAAGTCCGCCGGCGTGCTGACCGGACTGTAATAAAGCCCGTATTCAAAGCAAATCTTACAGTCCGTTACGTTCCAGCCGAACAAGCCCTGCTCCAGCCCGTAACGGATACCATCCCTGACAGCGTTTTGAAAACTCTGGTTCAAGTATCCCAGCGAAACCCGGCTCTCGTATTGTACACCGGAGCCAAGCGAGAGTGGTGTAACAGACAGTCCTATGGATGCCCAAAACGGGTTGGGCGGCACCTCGATATGGATGGTGTGGCTGGCTGCTTTGAGCGGCCGCTCCATATAAATGACGGAGGGTTCCTTTACCACTGTTTCAAGCTTGTATTTTTCCGACAGCAAAGCGGAAACAACCTCCAACTGCACCCGGCCCAAAAAAGAAAGAATGATCTCATGGGTGATGGAATCCACTTCGCAACGCAAAAGCGGGTCAGTATCCGCAAGTTGCGTAAGAGCGTCCAGCAGCCGTTCTCTTTGCGCTGCCGTTTTCGGCGCAATCGTCGTCCGCAGCATGGGGAGGGGGTCCTCGCGCCACCTTTTACGAGGGAGCCGGGTTTGGTCCCCTAATACATCGTTTAACCTCACGCTGTCGCTGGGAAGGATAACAATTTCACCCTGATAAGCGGTGTCTGTCCGAACAATTTCCCCTTTGGATGGAATACGCATCTCTGTGATTTTCAGCTTTTCTCTCCCGGCCAGGGCCACCGTATCCCGCAGGCGCAGCGTTCCGCTGTATAACCGTAGATAGACACGCCGCTGGCCGCAATCGGTGTACTCAACCTTGAAAACGCTGCCGCATAGGGCGGCGCCCCCCTGTTCCCCAATCGGTTGGAACAGCCCTGTCACCGCATCCATCAACGGTTGAATGCCAAGGCCATTTTTGGCGCTGCCATGATAGACTGGGAACAGGGAGGCGTCTTGAACCCGCTGCTGTTCCTCCCGCGCAAGTTTTTCCCGGCTGATTGGTTCTCCTGCGATATACTTTTCCAATAATTCATCGTTATTTTCGATGACCGCATCCCATGCTTCTATGTCGGTATTTTCCTCCAGGACTATTTCCGGGGACAGCGACACCGTCTGCTTGATGATAATATCGGCGGAGAGCTTATCCCGAACAGACTGAACCACGCTCTGCAAATCAACGCCAGCCTGGTCGATCTTGTTGATAAAGATAACGGTGGGAATGTTCATTTTCCGCAGGGCATGGAACAGAATACGGGTCTGGGCCTGCACGCCATCTTTAGCGGAGATCACCAAGATGGCCCCATCTAAAACAGCCAAAGAGCGGTACACCTCCGCCAAAAAATCCATGTGGCCGGGCGTATCCACAATGTTAACTTTACATCTGTGCCACTGGAAGGAAGTGACTGCCGCTTGAATGGTAATCCCACGCTGCCGCTCCAAAAACATGGTGTCCGTCCTCGTTGTCCCTTTTTCGACGCTCCCCGGTTCTGAAATGGCTCCGCTGGCATATAGCAGGCTCTCCGTCAAGGTCGTCTTTCCAGCGTCTACATGGGCAAGAATTCCAATATTGATTATTTTCATGTGATTGTCCTCCCTTTACAGCCCCAAAGGGCATAAAAATCCCCAGCAGTAAAATACTTTTACCACTGGGGATTATAAGTTGCGGACATACACATATACAGCATACACCTGTTTGTGATTGCTGTTTTTGGGGATATGTCAAAATTGATAAGGCAAAAGTATTCTTAAATTGGGTACAAAAAACTAAGCCCCTACAAAAGGAGCTATCATAATCCTTTGTTCCCACTATTTGATTATAGTTTTATTTAAGAATACCTTGCCGCATATTTTTTACTCCTTTTCTGGATTAAATCATTGTATCACATCAGTTTTAGGAAAGCAAGTACCTAAAAGAAATTTTTCTTCCCCTTATATGTAACAATCATACCGGCTTCCTAGCGTTCAGAATGTTTTCTGCTGTCTGCTGTGGTGTTTGGTTGGAATTGTCCAACCAAAAGCCGATCCGTGGTGTTGTCTGCATTTTACTAAATACAAATTCAATGTATACAGAAAGATATAAGGAGTGGGAGGGATTCCGCCGTAGTTGGCATTGTAGGAAAATCCAAAAGTTTAGATTTTCCCACAATGCTTATCTTTTGGTCTTTGGTTCGGAATAGTGTAGTGCTGGCGGTCTATCTCTTGTTTTCGGTTGCTTGCTTCCTTACCGTACATGAGCATTATCCGCGGTATCAAAACTCTGCCGCTGCGTATGGAGCAGCACCAGAAAAATGCTTTTACCATTGCGAAATGGCTGCAGAAGCAACCGCGTGTACAATATGTTTTATATCCCGGTCTGGAAAATCATCCCGGTTATGAAATCAATAAAGCGCAGACCACCGGCTTCGGCGGCATGATTTCCTTTGCTGTAGACAACTCCGAAACAGCACTCCAAATTCTTGAGGGCGTCAAGCTCATCAAATTTGCCGAAAGCCTCGGCGGTACGGAAAGCCTGATAACCTATCCGATTCGCCAGACGCATACCGACCTTACTGCCGAAGAATGTGCCGAAAAGGGGATTACGGATTGTCTGCTGCGCTTCTCTACAGGCATTGAAGCAACGCAGGATCTTATTGACGATCTGGCACAGGCCTTTACTGCAGTAGAATAATTTATAAGAATAAAGTTTGGTGATAAATTATGACTAAATACGATTTTAACAAAATAATCGACAGACGTAACACAGACTGCCTAAAATACGATTTTGCCATTCAACGTGGTCGTCCGGCCGACGTTTTGCCTTTTTGGGTAGCAGATATGGATTTTCCTATTGCCCGGGAAATAAAGGAAGCACTTATTGAACGCTGCCAACATGCTATCTTCGGCTATAGCGAAAGCACAGAAGCATATTTTCACGCTGTCCGCGACTGGTATACTAAGCATTTTAACTGGAGCCCCAAAGCAGAATGGCTCACCAAGACTCCCGGCATAGTTTTTGCCCTTGCCATGGCAGTAAAGGCCTTCACTAAAAAAGGTGAGGGCGTACTTGTACAGCAGCCAGTTTACTATCCTTTCAGCGAGGTTATCGAAGATAATGAGCGCAAGCTGATTAATTCACCGCTCATTCTGAAAAATGGTCATTATGAAATGGACTTTGCCGATTTGGAAGAAAAAATCGTCGCTAACAATGTTAAGCTGATACTTTTATGCTCACCGCATAACCCCGTAGGCCGTGTCTGGACACGCGCTGAACTGCAAAAGGTAGGCGATATCTGCCTTAAGCATGGTGTAATTACCGTAAGTGATGAAATTCACGGTGATTTCGTCTGGGGAAATAACTCTCAGACGGTTTTTGCAAGTTTGGGTGAGCAGTACGAGCAAAATTGCGTAATCTGTACTGCTCCCAGCAAAACCTTCAACATTGCCGGTCTGCAGGTATCCAATATCTTCATTCCCAACAAAAATTTACTTCGCTGCTTCCGCAAGCAGGTAGCGGCAGCAGGCTACAGCCAGGTAAACACCTTAGGCCTTGTTGCCTGTCAGGCAGCCTACACTTATGGCGAGGATTGGCTGCAGCAGGCGAAGGCTTATATCGAAGATAACATTAAATTTATTGATGCTTATCTGAAGCAGAACCTGCCGCAGATTAAGCTGCTCCAGCCTGAGGGGACATATCTGATTTGGCTCGACTGCAGCGCCTTAGGCCTTACAGCTGCTGAACGCGAGCAGTGGCTCTGGCATAAAGCACACCTCTGGCTCGACGGCGGCGGTATCTTCGGCAAAGAGGGAGAAGCCTTTGAACGTATCAACGTTGCCTGCCCCCGTGCGCTATTATTACAGGGACTTGAGCAGCTGAAGCAAGCTGTTCATGAATTAAATTAAATTTATTAATTTAATTATTTCTTCGATGTAACTGAAAAACTGCTGCCTTCTTTGTAGCAAAAGTAAAGGCAGCAGCTTATTTTTATTTTCGATATACCTTTGCAGTCTCATTATTCCGTCTTGTAAATTGACGCCGATTTGTATATAATGCAGATAAGCTATCCTATGCTTGTTTTCTGTAACGCTCTTACCGGAGCAGATAAAACAGCGGAACAAATTGGTTTTAAAGCTATAATAAAATATAATAAACTTGATCTTTTTATGCTTTTGCCACTATGCAAAAGCATAATGAAGCAGGAAGGGAGCAGGAAGGGAGCATTATATGAAATAGCCAAAAACATTGTTGCCGATCTCAAGGAGCTTGCAGCCTTAACCTCTGATGCAGACGGAGCACAACGCGTTGCCTGGACACCGACATTCAAGAAAGCAACGGAATGGTTTACTCAAAAGATGCAGGCAGCAGGTGCCGATGTCTGGACCGATGCCGCAGGCAACAGCTGGGCCAAATTTGCCGGCGAAAGCAAGGAGTGCATTGTTATCGGCAGCCACCTCGATTCCGTACCTGACGGAGGCTGGCTGG